>Ga0315312_1000112_pt1 | contig 136900 bp, 136 predicted proteins | sample TDP7_MG_FD_203629 | JGI IMG/M metagenome (GOLD analysis project Ga0315312, IMG submission 203629) | Freshwater sediment microbial communities from Lake Towuti, South Sulawesi, Indonesia - TDP7 | ecosystem: Environmental > Aquatic > Freshwater > Lake > Sediment | place: Indonesia: South...
TGGCCCTGTTTTCGCCAGGTTGGACGTTCTCGAGCAGATAATTATCTAGAATCGGTCCCCAATTCTCGTTATCGCTGGCCGTCAAGACATAGCTATCCCTAAAGTTGCCAGTGTTCGTTATGGTCACCTCGTACCGGAGCGTTCTGCCTGGCACGTTCTCTTGAATATCAGGCGAGATTGAGATTTCCACACCCCTAACGATTTCCGCTTGTGCAATGCAACTGGCCGAGTTTTCCACTTCAGGCCCAGTTGCAGTTACGATTATATTATCCCGAGTGAGGCCTATCGCGTTTTCAGGTATGTGGACACTGAGCGCCGTCGTTTGGTTCTCGCCGAATGGGATCGAAAGCGAGCTGTTGTCGAGCATCGGGCTCCAGTTCTCGTTATCAATTACCGTCAGGCCATACGTGTCATCGGCATTGCCCGTATTCGCAACGGTTACGGTGTACTTAATCGTGTTGCATGGTTTGGCACTATTTTCTTCAGGTGATATCGAAACTTTAACCCCGTGAACGATGGCTACATGGGCGATGCATGAATGGTTGTCGCTCACCGTGTTGTCCGCTTGGGAGGTCGCGATGACGGTGATGTTATCTCTAGTGCATCCCTTAGCGCCTTCGGGAATGTGGACGTGGAGCGTTGTCGAGTTCTCAGTGCCGAATTTCGCCGAGAGCGAGCTATCCTCCAGCCAGATGTTGTCGCCCCAGCCTGCATTGTCGACCCAAGACAGATCGTAAACATCATCGGCGTTACCCGTGTTCCTAATGGTCACAGTGTAATCGGGAACTGTGGATGGCTCGCCGCTCTGGTTCTCGGGTGAGATCGAAACTTCCACGTCCCTTACCACGGCAACATGTGCCACGATGGAAAAGTTGTCGACCACCGTGTTGTCGGATTGAGAAGTTACAATAATAGTTATGTTGTCCTCGGTGCACCCTTGGACGCCATAGGAAATGTGTACGTAAAACGTGGTCGTTTTCTCGCTGCCACACCTACGGATCGAGAGCGAGCTATCCTCAATCCAGATATTGTCGCCCCAGTTCTCCGTGTCCACCCAAGTCAGGTCGAAGTTGTCATCAACATAGTTGAGGTTCACCACCTTGACCACGTACTCGAGCGTCGTGCAGGGCTCGGCGATGTTATAGCTTGGTGATATCGACACCCTAACGCCGAAAACGATGGGATACCGATCTTGGTTACTCCCACCCTTTATCGGGCGTGGATCATCCACTATCCCATCTCCATCCGCGTCCGGGTGTTCGGGAGGTTGCCAGTCGCTCCACCGGTTGCCCTCTGAGCCGTCGTCCCAGGTGTTGGTGCCATCGTCGTATGCGTTATTCTCCGTGTTGAAGAGCAGACAGTTGTGATGCATAATGTTGTTGTCCGAGCTGGAGCGAATGTTAATGCCGAAGGAGTTGTTTTCGAAGATGTTGTACTGTAAGACATTGTTGGACGAACCCTTCAGCTTGGCGCCATGAAGGCCGTTCTTACAAATGTTGTTGGAGAGGACGTTGTTGTCGGAGTCCATCAGGTGGATGCCGTAAATGCTGCTAACGCAGACATTGTTATCCACGGTGTTGTTGGACGAGTTGGATCGGAGGAGGATGGCGCTCTCCTGGTTGTTCTCACAGGTGTTGTAGGAGATGGAGTTGTAAGACGAGTTGCTTAGTTGAATGCCGTCGATGTGGTTGTTCTCACAGGTGTTGTGGGAGACAGAGGTGTAAGATGAGTTGTTTAGGTAAATGCCGACGTCGGTGTTGTTTTTACAGATATTGTGGGAGACAGAGTTGTAAGATGAGTTGCTTAGGTGAATGCCGTTGACGTGGTTGTTCTCACAGGTGTTGTAGGAGATAGAGGTGTAAGATGAGTTGTTTAGGTAAATGCCGTCGTGGTTGTTCCTAGAAATGCAGTTCTCGACCCTCCCGTTCACCACATTTTCCAGATAAACGCCGTAATAATTATCGACGCCATTTTCGACCAGACAGTTGCGGACGATGAAGTAGGCGGTTGTGTTCTCTATCCTGATCCCGTGGGTGTTCTGGGCGCTTATAACCCAGTTCTCTATGGTGTAGGGGTCGTTCTCCGTTCCGCTGCCGCCCACGACGCCGTTTGCGGGTATGAAATTTTCGTTATTTATGATGTAGATCGGCGCCCGCTGGGTGAGGCCTTCTAGAGCCGCAAAACTTGAGCCCGCGGATAGAAGGGATATCGCTGGCACCATCAGCGAAGCGATTACCAAGGTCGACAGCAATGCATCTTTGATATCCCCGGTCCCCATCCATTGCCTCCTAGAAAACCTCCAACCTTTTAATTTACAATTGATGCCTTAAAAAGTTGTTGATTTGTTATAAAATTGGCTCAAATTATGGCAAATAAAGCAAAACTATTCCTACAATCCGATGCCATCGAGACTTCACACAATTTTTTATAAAATGGGGCTCGCGGCGCTCCGCTACTGCCAACCAGAAGCTCCGATCGCCCGCCTAAAACGGGGCGAAGGGCCACTGCAAGTATATGTCCACGATCTCCGCGTTCAGAACCTCCCTCCTCTCGAACGAAGCGAAGGGCCACTCCAAGTAGATTTGGACCAGCCTAGCCCAGAGGTCCCCCTGAGTGACGGTGAAAGTGGTTATTGTCGCGATTACATCCTCAATGTTGTCGGTGGTTAGGTCCAGCCTGATCTTCTTCACGCCAATATTTTCAGGATGTGGAATGATCCAACTCTTCACCAATTGGACTGGCGGAACAAAGCTCTCGATAACGTTCTCGTTCTCGAAAATATTCCCATGGTTATAGAACCTGACGACGAGCTTCGAACCCGTGCTAAGGAAAAAGTCCATGTCTAGGGCAACTTTAAACTTGGTGATGAGGCTGAACTCAGCCTTCGATCCATGCGCGATGCACGAGTCGCTATCGCTCACCGCGTTGTCGGTCGAGGTCGCGGTAATCGTTATGTTGTCCTCGGCTCCAACGGGCGCGTCTCCGGGCACCGTAACTTTAAGATACCACATCACGGCCGAGCCATACGGCGCGAGCCTAACCTGCACGAGATCAAACTCTGGGTCCCAGCCTGCGTTGTCTCCGACTGCGATATCGTAAGTGTCCTCAACGTTGCCCGTGTTCGTGATCGTGACAGTGTAGGTAAGGGTCATCCCGGGCGTGCCGCTCTGGAAGCTCGGGGATATCGATACGTCGACCCCCCTCACGACGGATACCCTGGCAATACCATTGTCGCTGGCGCTCACTTCAGTATTTTCGGTCGACGTGGCAGTTACAACTACAGTGGCTTTCTTGTTGGCCCACGCATTTCTAGGTATCGTGAGGCTTAGAATAGCATTGTCCGAGGCACCTGGGTTGATTTTCCGTGATGATGGGGTGATCGTGGGGCCCCAATTTTCGTTATCGCTGGCAGTCAAGACGTAGTTATCTACAACATCGCCCTCATTGGTGATGACTACAACATAATCGAGCGTTGCCCCCGGCCGATTCTCCTGATTCTCCGGAGAGATCGAGACTCTAACCCCCCTGGCGAAGGCAGCCGCGTGCGCTATGGCCGAGTTTTCTGCGCTCACCCTGTTGTCGGCTTGCGATGTCGCCCTGACGACGATGTTGTCCTTGGTGCTGGGTATCGCGTTCTCGGGTATGGTGACGCTGAGTGTGGCGGTCCTGTTCTCGCCCGCGGGGACCGTCAAGGAATTATCCGAGAGCGCCGGGCCCCAGCCAGCGTTATCCCTTACGGTCAGGTCGTAGTTATCTTCGACGTCGCCCGTGTTCGTGACGGTAACGATGTAGCTGAGCATCGTTCTGGGAGGGCCACTATTCTCGTTGGGTAAGATCGATACGGCCACGCTTCGCACAGCAAAGAAGTTCCCAAAATCGAGGCCGCTCTTATTCTCCCCCTCCGATAGCGTAATCGAGTGGATTCCAGCTGGAGGGTATGTTTGTATCCAATTCTCTTGGAGGATTTCGGCCAAGTAGTAATCACCCCCGATCAACCCGCTGAAAGTGTAATTGCCCGTTGAATCGGTGCTTTCATCCGCCAGATGTGTCCATGCGTTCTCGATGGGGTCGAAGAAATAAAGCTGGATGATCCAGCCTGAAAGCCCTGGTTCACCGAGGTCCCAAGAGCTATCGCGGTTCAGGTCATTCCACTTAGAGCCCGAGATGCTTCCTGGAGGGGCGGGGGGGACATTTATCGGGACATCCTGACTTCCACTTACGTCGGTGTAAGCGTGCAAGCTGGCCCCGGGCCACCCGCTAGCTCCGAATGCTAGGTGGGCCTGCCAATAAAGGTACCAGTTCAATCTGGGGGAGGGGGTCGTGAAGGTGACCAAAAGGGCGTAATAAATATCTCGTTCGCACCCCTTTCCCGGGGTCTTGTAGGATGGGCCTGAAACGGTAACGGAACCTGTCACGGGGTTTCCATTTTCATCGCCGACGTGGAAATCCCTCAGCACGTCGACCCCATCTTTATTGTCCATTAGGTTATTGTGGTAAACGTTAAAGGTGTAGCTCGAGGTTCCCTCGGGAAGGTATTTAAATCCAATGCGATAAGGTACCCAGTCTAGTTCCTTCCATCCGGCCAGATTCCCGCTCGACCATTTCCCCGTTGCCTTATCAAAGCCTTGGAGCTTCGGCCTGTCGTCGAAGGTCGTGCTCGTCGAGTTGACGTCATCCGTCGCGGTTACGTAGTAAGTTCCGTAAATTCCGTCCAGTAAATAGGCATAAATGAAGTTGCCGTTTTCATTGCTAATTGAATTATCCCGATCCACGGTGTTGTCCGGCCATGTTATGGCGATTTCAATTTGGGCATTTAAGTTGAAGCCGGAGCCACGTATGTAAACGGTTTCATTCGGCTCGAAATCCGTCTTTATATTGCCCTCCGCATCCTCGGTCCAAATCTGAGCCCCCGAGGAAGCCGATGTAAAGGAAGTCCAGGCGAGAATGGGTAGCGCGACTGACGCCAACAATGAAGCAATCACAAAAATCGAAAATAAAACGCCCCTAAAGCCCACCGTCTTCGCGCATTGCCCCATTTCCCTCTTATAAAATCGGGTCATGTCGCTCCCCTAAAAAGGCGCGAAGGGCCACTGCAGGTAGATGTCCACAATCTCTGACATCAGGACGTTTCTTCGCTCCGGCGAGGCAAAGGGCCACTCCAAGTAGATTTTGACCACCCTGCCCATGAGGATGTCTCTGGTGACGGTGAAGGTAACCACCGTCGCGATTACATCCTCGGTGTTGTCAGTGGTCAGGTCCAGCCTAACCTTCTTCGTGCCGATGTTCTCGGGGTGCGGGACGTTCTCAAACTTCACCACATTAGCTGGCGTGGTACCACTCCAGAACATGTTTTCATTCTCGTAGACATTCCCGTAGGTGTAGAACTTTACTACTAGCCTCGAGCCCGTGGTGAGAGCAATGTCCAGGTCCAGGGCAACCTTATACAGGGTGACGAGGCTGAATTCAGCCTTCGATCGGTGGGCGATGCACGAGTCGCTATCGCTCACCGCGTTGTCGGTCGAGGTCGCAGTGATCGTTACGTTGTCTTCGGCTCCAACGGGCGCGTCTCCAGGCACGGTAACTTTGAGATACCACATCACGGCCGAGCCATACGGCGCGAGCCTAACCTGCTCGAGGTCGAAAGTCGGGTCCCAGCCTGCATTATCGGCGACTGTGATAAAGTAAGTATCCTCAACGTCGCCCGTGTTCGTGATCGTGACAGTGTAGGTAAGGGTCATCCCTGGCGTGCCGCTCAGGAAGCTCGGGGAGATCGATACGTCGACCCCCCTCACGACGGGGGAAGCCAATGTAAGGGAAATGCAACCGAGGATAGGTAACGTAACTGATGTCAACAATGAGGCAATCACAAGAATCGAAAGCAAAATGCTTTTGAAACTCCCGGTCCTCACTTTTAGCCTCCTTTTTACTCCAATGATAAAACGGGAATCGAGCCATATAAAACTGTCGATTTAACATAAAATTAGCTCGAATTATGACGAATAAAAATGAAAATACCCAAAAAGGAGGCGCTCACGGTAGAAATCCTGCGTGCATACCGTGCCTGCCTAAAATGGCGCGAAGGGCCACTGCAGGTATATGTCCGTGATCTCCTTCATTAGGACATTTCTTCGCTCCGGCGAGGCGAAGGGCCACTCCAGGTAGATTGCGACTAGCCTGCCATTGAGAGTGCTCCTGGTGACCGTGAAGGTAGCTATCGTCGAGATCACGTCTTCGGTGTTGTCGGTGGTCAGGACGAGCCTAGCCTCCTTCACCGCTTTGTTCTCCGGGTGCGGGACGTTTTCAAGCATGACGACGCGCGCTGGCGTCGTGCCACTCCACACGATGTTCTCGGCCTGATAGGCGCCTGTCCAAGTGTAAAACTTAACGACAAGCCTTGAGCCATTGTCAAGCCAAAGGTCCAAGTCTAAAGCAACCTCATACAGGGTGACCAAGCTGAACTCTGCCGTTGGCGAAAGCGCGCGTGCTATGCATGAATCGTTATCGCTTACCTCCGGGTCTCCCCGCGAGATTGCGATCACGATCACATTGTCCTCCGTGTAAGGCTCGGCGTTTTCATGAATGGCGACGGTCAGAGTAACTGACCTATTCTCACTAGGCTGGACATTCTCAAGCCAATTCTCCGAGAGCGTGGGCCCCCAGCCCAAGTTATCGGTGACGGCCAAATCATAGTTGTCCACAGCATTGCCAGTGTTGGTAATCTTTACTGTAAACGTGACGTTCTCCCTTGCTAGCTCTCCATTCTCCCTAGGCGAGATGAGAACTTCGACACCTCTGCCTATCGAGGCGCGCGCCACGGATGAATCGTTGTCGCCCACATTTGGATTTTCCTGAGAGATCGCGACCACGGTTATATTGTCTTCCGTGCCGGGCATGGCATTCTCGGCTACGGTGACGCTGAGCGTCGCGGTTCCATTCTCCCCCACCGTAACCGACAGCGAGGATGGTGACACTGACGGTCCCCAGCCCGAATTATCCGTTGCGCTCAGGTTGTAGGTGCTGTCCGCCAAGCCGGTGTTCGTTACCGTAACAGTATAGACGAGCTCCACTCTTGGAGGGGCGCTTTGGTAGCTAGGTGAGATCGAAACTATAACCCCCCTAATGACAGCATGCGCAATGCAGCTGCTATCGACACTTGCCGTATTGTCCGTCTGCGAGCGAGCGACGACCCGTATGTTGTCCCTGTTGGAGTTCTCCGCGTTCTCAGGTATCGTGACCTCCAAAATTGCGTTCTCAGAATTGCCTGGATAAACGCTAAGGGATGAGGGCGTGATTGTTGGACCCCAGCCCGCATTGTCGCTGATGGTTAGGGAGTAATTGTCCGAAATGTTGCCAGTGTTGGTAAGGGTGACGGTGTAGCTCAGCTTCGCTCCTGGCATGCCTTCCTTGTAATTTGGTGATATCGATAGCCTGAAGCTCCTGACAACAAGTGGATAAAGGTCCTTGCTAACCCCTCCTAGGATGTTATATGGAGTGTCGCCTATCCCGTCGCTCCCCGGTATGTCTTGGTTCTCGCCTCGGTAATTGTCCGCACCCGAGTAATCGCTCCAATAGTTACCGCCGGACGGGTAGCCATTGTCCCAGCGGTTAGAGCAATTGTCCCATGCTTGGTATGGCCTGTTCCTGAAACGGTTATGATAGATATGATTGTTATCGGAAAGATCGCTGAGATATATGCCATAGTAGTTGTTCTCGGCAATGGATTGTGATACCGTGTTATTTTCCGAAGAGAACCTGATGACGATGCCACATAGGCCGTTGTTGGAGGTGTTTGAATTATCGGTTATCCTGTTATTCGAGGAAGATTGGAGATAGATGCCGTCGGTGTTGTTCTTAGCGGTACAGTTTGATATGATGTCGTTGTCTGAGGACGCTAGATGGATGCCTCGTGAAAAGTTGTTGGAGGCAGTGCATTTTTCGATGACGTTATTTGGGGAGGACTGGAGATAAATGCCGTTAACGTTGTACGATGCGTTGGACTTGGATATGATGTTATTTGAAGAATTTTTGAGATATATCCCGACATCGTTGAAGTAGCTTGTTGCACTTTCAATTTTCCCATTTTTCACATAATTAAAGTAAATTCCGTAATTATACCCATAGCCCCCATCATGCGTGCGACAACTCCTTATGATAAAGTACGCATCTGTGCTCTCTATCCAAATCCCATGGACGTTCTCCGCATTGATGTCCCAGTACCCGATGATGTACGGATCTTCTGATGTTCCCGAACCGGAGATAACGCCGTTCGCTTGTGTAAAGTTATCATTGCCGACGATGTGAATTGGACCGTGAATGATAATGGTGATCGAATGTGCGATACAGTTAGCTGAACCGCTCACCGCATTATCTATCTGCGATGTTGCGGTGACGGTAATGTTGTCTCGCGTGCATCTAGTTGCGTCCAAAGGCACGATTAATTTAAGCGTGGCGTTGGCCGAGGCACCGGGCGACAAACCTATCGATGAGGGCAATACTACAGGGGACCAACCAGCGTTGTCGCCCGTGGTCAGCTCGTAGGTATCCAGGGCATTGCCCGTGTTGGTGACGGTAACGGTATATGCAAGCAAGGTTCCGGGCAGGCTGCTTTGATAGTTGGGTGAAATCGAGACATTTACCGTGCGGATAACAGTGCAGCGAGCTTCCGCCGTGTCTTCGGCGCTCACGTTCTCGGGGTCCGCTGGCGTCCCAAAAGCGAGCGTGCCCTCGACGCGGACCGTTATAAGGTCGGTAATGCTGCTAACCGTCTCCAAGGGTATCGTCACGCTCAATGAAGCGATGCCATTTTCTCCCGCTTCGACCCATAATTCCGTGGGCGATATCCCCAAGTCCCAACCCAAGTTGTCACTGGCTGTCAAATTGTACTTGTCATTGAGGTTGCCTGTGTTATTGACCGTCACGACATACAATAGTATCTGGCCGGGTGAGCCTTCCTGCCAGCTTGGGGAGACCAAAATATCGACAGCTCGGATGACCGCTGCGTTGACCGTTCCAGCCCAAGTCTCGGTCAACTGCCATTTGGCAGCTGCTTCGATCGTTCCAGTCCATGCTTCGATGAGCTGCCATTCGACGGGTGCATCAACGGTTCCAGTCCAAGTTTCAATCAATTGCCATTCGGCTGGGGCTTCAATGGTTTCTGTCCAGGTTTCGATGAGCTGCCATTGAGCGGGAGCTTGAACCCTACTAATCCAAGTTTCTATGAGTTGCCATTGAGCTGGTGCTTGCACAGTCCCAGCCCATGTTTCAATCACCTGCCATTTGACTGGGGCACTTACGGTTCCAGCCCAAGTCTCGATAATTTGCCAAGCTACAGAGGCTGTCGAGGTTCCTGTCCATGATTCGATGGTTTGCCAGACTGCTGGAGCTTGAACCGTTCCAGTCCATGTTTCCATCAGCCGCCAGCCTGCAGGAGCCTGAACAGTATCCGTCCAAGTTTCTATGAGTTGCCAACCAGCTGGAGAGCTGACAGTTCCTGTCCATGTCTCGATGAGTTGCCATCCGGCTGGTGCAGTAACCGTTCCAGTCCAGGAATCAACTAATTGCCATACGGCCGGAGCCGAAACAATTCCTGTCCAAGTCTCGATGAGTTCCCATTCGACAGGCGCTCGTATCGTGCCTGTCCAAGTTTCAATAATCCGCCAAGCTGCTGGAGCTTGCATCGTTCCAGTCCAAGTTTCGATTAAATCCCATTGAGCTGCTTCGGCTTCGATTGTTCCAGTCCAAGTTTCGATGAGCTGCCATTCAGCGGGAGCCTCAACCGTCCCAGTCCATGTTTCGATCAGCTTCCATTCGACTGGGGCTTCGACGATTCCGGCCCAGGTTTCGATGAGCTGCCACACAGCAGGAGCTTCAAAGGTTCCGGTCCAAGTCTCGATCAGCTGCCATTCAGAAGGGGCTTCAACCGTCCCAGTCCATGTCTCGATTAGCTTCCATTCGGCAGGTGCCCCAATCGTGCCGGTCCAAGCTTCCACGATCTGCCATTCGATGGGGGCTTGTACCGTGCCCATCCAAGTTTCGATGATTTGCCAAGTTGCTGGAGCTTGTACTGTTTCAATCCAAGTTTCGATTAAATTCCATTGAGCTACCCCGGCTTCAATTGCTCCCGTCCAAGTCTCGATTAGTTGCCAGGCCACTGGAGCCTCAACTACCCCAGTCCACGACTCAATCAAGTTCCACACAGCTGGAGCGGTAGTGGTTCCCATCCACTCCTCGATGAGTTGCCATTTGGTAGGGGCTTCAATTGCCCCCAACCAAGTTTCAATGAGCCTCCATTCCGTGGGAGCCTTAGCAACGCTAGCCCAAGCCTCTATTAGCCGCCATTCGACTGGAGCCTGCATCGTTGCAGTCCAAGTTTCTATGAGTTGCCATTCAGCGGGGACCTCAATAATTCCGGTCCAAGTTTCGATTGGCTGCCATTCGCCGACGACAGGTGTTTCAATCACCCCTGCCCAAGTTTCTATCAGCTGCCATTGAACTGGCGCACTTATAGCCCCCGTCCAAATCTCTACCAGATCCCAAACGGCTGGAGCGCTGATGGTTCCCATCCATTCCTCGATAAATTGCCATTCGACAGGGGCTTCAATCGCCCCCGACAAAGCTTCAATGAGTTGCCATGCGGCGGGAGCCCCGACAACGCCAGTCCAAGCCTCTATCGGCTGCCATTCGGCGGGTGCCTCAATAACGCCAGTCCAAGTCTCAATGAGGTTCCATCCAACAAAAGCCACAATCGTCCCAGTCCAAGTTTCCACAATCTGCCATACAACGGGCGCTTGAACATTCCCAGTCCATGTTTCAACAGGCTGCCATTCGGCTGGAGCTTGTATCGTTCCTGTCCAAGTTTCGATTAGATGCCATTCCGCGAGTGCCTCAACCGTGCCCGTCCAAGCCTCTATCAAGTTCCACAGACTATAATCGACCACCACCCATATTTCTGAACATCGTATTTCCTCGCCAGCACCAACCGTATCAACTATCATTCCTGCTTGAAGGGCGGCCACTTCTGATTTAGTCCAAGGGTTTCCGGTAGCTGGATTTGTTGTTTGGGGTGTGCCCGCGATATCAGTGAAGGCAGTTCTGCTCACAATTACATTTGAGTTGGTTTCCGTATCCGTGTTATCTGATCTTATAAAAAGGTCGATCTTCTCAGGGGCCGCGCTACCGCCAACCGACCGACACCTGTAATACACTTGAACCCAATTAATTTTATTGATATCACTGAATGTCGGGTCGTCGAGATTCAGAAATTCTTTTTGCCCCACGGTGGAAGAGTAGACATAAGTAGTATCGCTTTGGTCTGAAGTTGCACCGTAGTGCGTTGAATCTGATATCGACCACTGAATCGAATAACCATTGTCATTAGGTCTAAGGGTTTGAGTATCTGGGGGGTCCGCAACGATTACCATCCAATCATCGCTGGTCGTGCTCCCCAAGCTGTAGGTCAGCTCGGAGCGGAAGTAGTACTTGGTCGGCGGTGATGTCAATTGTGGAGATATGACCACATAGGCTCTAGAAACGGAACCGCTGACCGCGCCAACGTTCCACTCCACCTTATTGTAACTTTTATCATGAACGCTAACGGACCCACCCTTCGCATCTATCATGAACCACTCATTTGGGAAGTAATCGATCAGGACTCCGTTGTCTATCGGACCTGAGGCCGTCGCCGCGATCATCATGGTCACCGGAGTAATGGGCGGCGCCTTATGCTGACCAACTCGATTTCCAGATAGATACCGATCGAAGGTTAGTCCAATTGGCGGGGGCGCAGCACTTTTTACACTTGGGATCGCAACCAGCGGACTAGCCAAGAGCATCCCCAGCATCACCACTGCGGTCAGCGTCACCCCGGCTCGCTGGCTAACCCAAAATCTTCTAGCCGTGCTCTTCATCAAACCTGAAAAGAGTATTTGAGGTGCAGGCTCTGGAAGCGAAGCTATAAAATCTTCATGGGCTGTCCCAAAAGGACAGTAACTCATTCTTTATCCCCGCGAGCCCTAAAATTTCGATGCCAGCGAAATTTGATGCCTGCTATCGCAAAGTAGCTAGTTTCGTTTCCCCGATTAACCTCATCGCCTTGGATTTTTTCGAAGAAGGGCAGGAAACGGTCGGAAGAATAAAATATATAAATCAAAACGGGTAAGATGCCCTCCCTGACTCTCTTATTCTCCTCGGTCCTCAATCAAGCCCCCTCCCAAGTGAAAATTGAGTAGTCAGAGCTTAAATTGTTGTCGATTTATCATAAAATCAACTTCAATTATGGCAGATATTTTAGATACTTAGTCTAAATACGTAATTTATTAATAGCCGCGGTTTTACGCAACTTTCCGCGTTCGCCCCCCATCTTGCCGATTGTCTATATCAGCACGCAAGGTTACTACCTTGACAACCTAATCGACGTGAAAGGACCTCGCGATGCTTATTCCGGGACTCCTGCAGGGGCCACTGTCGACCAGAAGCTCCAATCATCCGCCTAAGATGGCGCGAAGGGCCAATTTACGACAAATATGTTCGTGATCTCTGTCCACAGTTGGTTCTTTTGGCTTGGGCTGGCGAAGGGCCACTCCATGACGTAGATTGCTGACACCCTGGTCCAGAGATCGTCCCGGGTGACGGTGAAGGCAGCTATCGTCGAAATCACGTTTTCCGTGTTGTCATAGGTCAAGTCCAGCCTGACCTTCTTCACCTCAATGTTCTCGGGATGCGGGATGCTCTCATTCTTCTCCACATATGCGGGCGTAGTTCCGCTCCAGAAGATGCTTTCATTCTCGTAGGCATCCCCATAGGTGTAGAACTTTATTACGAGCTTCGAGCCGCTTCGTAAGGAGAGGTCCACGTCTAATCCAATTGTGTATATGTTTTCGAGTTTGATGTCCGCCTTCTGGAAGATTTGGTAGATTATGGTCCCTTCGGAATTCTCCGGAGCCCTAAGGCCCACCAATGAAGTCATGGTTGGGGCAATGTCGATGATGCGGTGTGTCACGTAGGTTTCGCCGTAGGTAGCGCCCGGCGGGATGTAAACGTTGTCGACCATCCGATAATTCTCCCTGACCCAGGGGCCGCCCCATATCGAGAAGATGCGCATGTCGTTCTCGTAGCCGTAGCCATGCGAGGTGCCGGTCATGCCGTGGTCCGTGGTGATGACGATAAGGGTTCGGCCGTATACCCCCTCATCCTTGAGCGTCTGGAGGAACCTGCCCACGTGGTAGTCCGCATTCTCTATTGATTCTCGATACTCGGCGCTTTCATGACCGTATGTGTGGCCGCGCATGTCGGGCATCGGGTTGTAAATTGAGAGGAAGAAGGGCCGATATTTGATGAACCACTCGATTGCAGTACTGGTGAAGTTCTCGTCGGCCTCCGGGTGGTAATAATAGCCCGTGCAGTAGGTGGCCGAATACCCGCCCAGGATTGGGTCTTGGCCCACAATCGCGCAGGGTAGGCCAGCCTCCTCGAAGACCTCGACTATCGTTTCTGCGTATATCTCCCCACTCCAACTAGTAACCCCGTGGACCTCTGGCGTGGCACCGGTGTAGATCGATGGGATTGCCGCGATGGTGACCGAGGGGGTAACCGTCCAGGCGTTCCAGGTATAGGATCCCTCCGCAGCGAGGTTGTCGAAGTTAGGGGTATTCGCCGCTTGGAGCACATCCGGCCTGACGCCGTCTATCACGATTAGGATGACGTGATCATAGGGCAGGCTTTCGGTGGACGAAACACTCGTCGTAACCAAAGCCATGGCGATGCAGCTCGCGCTGGCGCTTGCCGTATTATCAAATTGCGAAGTCGCGACGAGAGTTATATTGTCCTCTGTGTCGGGCAGCACGTTTTCGGGAACGACAACGGTTAGCGTGGTGATTCTGTTCTCGCCTGCAGGGATCGTTAAGGAATTGTCCGAGAGAGTCGGCCCCCATCCCGCGTTGTCGCTTACGGTTAGGTTATAGTTGTCCGTGACATTACCTTGGTTTATCACTGAGACGGTGTACCCCAACGCCGTTCCTGGCAGTCCCTCTTTATAGCTCGGTGAGATCGATACCTCTACCCCAAACGTCGGTAACCTGTAAGTGACGTCGACGTAAACTTGGGTAACTCGATGGTCCCTCGGAGACGCGCTCATCACCCCGGCTTGTAAGGAGTTGAGCTCGGAAGCGGTCCAGCTCCACCCAGTGTATGGATTCACTGCCCAATCCTTGGAGAGGGCCACATATGATGAGGTCAGCGACATATCCTCGCTCAAGTTGTCATTGTCGTAAGTCCTGATCATTAGATTAATTTTCGTCGTGGCCGCTGTGGTCTTCCTCGCCCTCGCATAGGCGCGCACGTTATAAATTAGGACATCCGGGAGCCCACTATCCTCCAAGTTAAATGTATCTCTATGCCCAGATGTCGTGGTTTCTATGTAGGTGTTGTCTTCATCCGGGGCTACATCGTTGACAGCGTCCCAATGTTCCGCTGCCCCAAAGACGGTGGAATATTCCGTATGCCCACCGATCGCATTGGGCCTCAGAGTTAGGATATCTGTTTCCACAGCCACATCGGCCCTAACGAGGCCGTAGCCGTAGACCGTGTCCCTCCCATTGGAGCCCAAATCCTCGGCGGTTTGCTGCAAAATAGACCTAACTTGAACGTTCGTCAAACTCGTGTTCCTTGCCCACACCAGCGCCGCGGTTCCGCTGATGTGGGGTGTAGCCATTGAGGTTCCGCTCTTGGTCGTGTAGGTTGATCCCTTATAAGTGGAGTAGATGCTGACGCCCGGTGCGGCCAGCTCGACGAAGGCGCCCGAGTTACTCCAAGAGGGCGCCTGATCGTTGCTACCTGTCGCGGAAACCGCTATCACGCTATCGAAGGCGGCCGGGTAGGAGAGTTCTGTCGTGTTCGGATCGCCATCCCCCTCATTGCCGGCGGCCGCGACCAACAACAATCCTGCTTCATACGCTTGGTCGCAGGCGTCCTCAAATGCAGCGACGTAGACATCCGTGCCGAGGCTCATGTTGAGCACCTGCATCCCATTTTGCACGCTCCAGTCGATGCCCTCAATGACGTCGCTGACGGGACCCTCGCCATTGTCGAAGAGGACCTTCACCCCGTATAGCCATGCGTCCGGGGCTGAGCCGACCGCGCCCACATCGTTGTTGACCGCGGCCACGGTGCCTGCGACATGGGTGCCATGACCGTGCCCATCGTTCCAGTCTGCCGGATTCGTGCTATACGTTTCGCCCACAACCGAAATACCCCCCTTTACATTTGCCGCTAGGTCGGGGTGGTCGTGTTGGATGCCCGTGTCCAAAATCGCCACCTTGACCCCCGCGCCGGTTGAAGACGACCACGCGCTGGGGGCGCCTATCCTACTTATCCCCCACGGCACCTGCTGCTCCAATGCGTACACGACTACATCGGGCTCGATATATGCGACGGCCGGGTTTTTCCCCAGCTCCTCGAGGGCCCCTATCGGCACCCTCGCCGCAAGCCCCGGGATGATATTATAAGTCGTGATAACCTCGCCGCCCAGCTCCATGATCAGGGCAGCGTTCGGTCTTTCCTTGAAGACGATTATCACCTGTGCCCTTTCCAGAGGGGCTGTTGCGAGTGCCGGCGCAAAAGCTAAAAAAACGGTTGCTACAACAAACCAAGCGATGAACTTCTTCAGGTTTCCCTCCCTTGCCTTACGTATCAGCAGCAATGGCGGACACCTAGCTCGAAACGATAAGCTCGATGACATAGTGTCCCCCAAGTGCTCGGTCCTCACTTATTTCCTCCCCGATATGACCTCCTCAAAATAAGTTTGGTATCATTGATATAATAGGTTGTCGATTTATCACAAAGAAACGCATTTATGCTGTCGATTTATCATAAATGAACCCAACTTGACACTTTTACATATTTGGCAGATACCTTTGTATTCAAAGTAAGAATAGACTTACTTGGTGAGATACGTGACGCTAGCCGTGACCAAGACCTCGGTCAAGGGGCAATTGGTGATCCCGCAGAAGATAAGGCAGGAACTCGGGATAAAAGATGGGCAATTGATGCTGGTTTACGCAGCTGGCGATAGGATCATTTTAAAAAAAGTGGAAGCCCCAGAACCAGGCCTGTTCTCAATGCTGGCCGAGCCCATCAGGGTAAAAGCCAAGGAGCGGAAGATCGCCAGAAAAGATGTTGAGCGTGCAATCAAAGAAGTTCGCAGGCGTGCAAGATGAAGCCTGTAACGGCAGTGGCGGATACGAACGTCATCGTTTTAAAAATGAAAGCGAGCGCAAACCCCCGAATGAATTCAGGGGAGGAGGTCACCATTTCCGCCGAGGCTTTAGAAGTTAGAACCACGGGAGCCATCCGAATGCAAAAGAACATGAGAGGAGTTCCCTTTCTGCTGGGATCCCGTCCGGCCCCTGAGTAGTATTTATACCAATTTACCATAAAAGTATATGGTGGTATTATGGCAGAAATTGTGAGGATCGATAAATCTGGCAGGGTTGTTATCCCAAAAAGCATCCGCAGAGAGTTGGGTATAACAAAAATGGGCGAGTTCCTTTTGACCCACCGAGGCAGTGGACAGCTGTTGTTGCAAAAACTAGATGTTGAAACGCTTGCCAAGAAGCTAGAAGAGGAGCTGACTGGGAAGGATATAGATGCAATAGTCAAACAAGTAAGGAAGGAAATCAATGCAAAGATCAAGGCCCGCTACCCAGACCTTCTTGGTTGATACCAACGTATTCATTGCCGCCATCAAAGATCCTAGGAGGCAGACAAAGAGTCTTCAACTCTTACTTGAAACAATTAAGGACCCAGACATCAAACTTGTAGGGAACGACTTGCTTGCGGAGGAAATGCTTCGATATGTAGAGCTTCTAAAATCAGAAACAGCGGCGATGCTTTGTTCATCCTTTTTAAGCAAGATGGATTTGGTAGGAGTTTCCAAGAACTACAGGAAAATATGCAAGACCTACATTTCAACCCCTAACAAGGCAGATGTGCTTCACGCTGCGACATGCCTCCAAACTGGCGCCACTTTGATAACAAACGACCGACATTTTGACAGGATCAAAAAGGAAGGCGTAATTAAAGTGCTGAGCGTTGGGGAGGCTATAAAGAAACTGCTTTGATAAAAATGAAAGCGAGCGCAAACCCCCGAATTCATTCGGGGGAGGAGGTCACTTGAACCACGCTGCGTCCACGAAAACGAGCTTCTCGCCCTTGTCTACCCTGTATCCAAAGCGATGCCGACCGATTCGAATGCGGTAGTCGAACTCGGGCCCCTCCCAAGGAGCGACATCCACTCCAGACCTCGACGTGAAAGGATCCGTCGCGAGTTCCCGAAAGGCGGCGGCGCAGCGTTCCGCATCCTTGGGCGCGTCCCGCTTGAGCTTCACGAGATACCTCGATGCTTCGGGATGGAGCCGAACTTCATAGCCCAAGTTTCTCAAGAATCTCTTCGAGGGGGACGTACTCATCCTTTCTCATTTCCTTAAGCTCGGAGAGAGTTGGAGGTTTGCGGGGTAGTGTCTCTTCGAGCAGGCGGTTGACGAGCCTGTCGTAACTCTCCCGTTCGAGGCGGTACCGTTCGAGGCGTCGCTTGGTTTCGGGTTTCAGGGCGATGGTTGTGTGTTTCTCCATTGGCTCACCATTTATAACTGTCTTATAGAATATTTATAACTCTTTCGGGGGCGGTTCTATTATGTAGCATCAAGGGTTCCCTCGGGGAACGGGGGCATTTATGAACATGCCCGAACTGCGGATGAGCTGGCATCAAAAGCTAGCGAGCGCAGAAGCCCCGCACTTCAGTGCGGGGTAGTTCACTGCTTACCGATAGGTTGCAGCACTCTCTCAAACTTTTGCAAGATCTCCTCATCAAATGAAGCTAGCATACATTTCTTTTCGGATGCGAGCTGGGCAATAACAGCATCAGCTCCCCGCAATCCGTACTTGATGGCAATCAACTGCGCCTCATCGGCCCTCTTTTTGTCAAGTTCTTCGATAGTGATGAATCCACCCTTTGCCCAACCGGTGAACCTCTTCCTTATCCGTTCAGCGTACTTGGCTCCCATGACCCTACCCATGGCCCCGACGACTTCAACCAGTACCAGACAACTCACAAAGGCGCGGTACTTGGCCCCGATTTGTTCGATAACCGCATGCGCCCGCCCGTGAAATGGATCGCCAACTTTGAACGCAGCGATGAACACGGAGGAGTCCACAACGAGTTCATCCATGTTTTCCGCGCTCGCGTCTGACGATTTCAACCGCGGTCATGCCCTTGGGCCACTTGCCTCTTAGCTCTCGTGCTATTTCCTTGACATCCTCCGCCATCGGCCTTTGTACAGTCAGAAGAATGCCCTTCTCGCTTTCTTTTAACAACAACTTGGTCCCCTTTTCAATCCGATACTTTCTCCTCAAAGCTTTGGGGATTACTACCTGCCCTTTGGAGCTGATGCTTACGGTTTTTTCTTCTACCATACATATCCCCGCTTTTTAATAAGTAAGACGAAAATTTAAATCTTACTAAAACTTACTTCTTACTTCTAAAGTGCAAACATCGAGCAGTAATTAGACGGCTCCTTTGCCATGGGATACCAAAACAATTTTCGTGCTGCGGGTGGGCCACAGGAAGAAAATACAGAGGGTTTATAGTTAGGATTATACTAACTTAATTTGGGATGCGATGTTAACGAGGCGTGAATTCGAAGATTATTTGCGCTTCTCCGAGCGCGCGCGGGAAACCTCGCTCTCAGAACTCCGTAAGCACTCCGGGCTCTCTGAACCCATGTTGAAATACGAACTACACCGAATGAGACGGGCTGGTTGCGTGTACTCCCCCAGCAGGGGGAGGTATCGTTTCGTCGATCCGGGTATTTGGGTCAGTGTTATCCAAGCATCGAAAAAATTCCCAAGGTTGCCCGATCTCGCGGGACTCTACGCGTTGGAAGGCATTCTGGGCGTATCCATCTACGGCTCGTGGGCTCGGGGAGAAGCCTCGCGATCTTCGGATTACGATTTGTTGATCGTGGTTCGAGATCCTTCGTGCGCAAAGGGACTCAACCAAAAGCCTCCCAGCGCTGATGTTCGCGTGCTGGGGTTGGATGATGTGATTGCCCTCATAAAGAAAGACCCCATTCAAATCGTCCCGATTCTGCGTGAAGGTATCCCGGTTTACGGTGGGGAACTGCTGGAGTACCTGAAAAATCTGAAGTTCGACGAGGGGCAACTCTTGGCATCGCTCCACGAAGCTCTGGCATCGATCAATCTCGCCAAGACCATAGTTTTGGCGAGCGAGGACGAGGAAGTCGATTCCGCATTGCTCTATCCTCTGATGCTCAGGTTCAGGCAGTACTGCCTCGTACGGAGTATCCTCGAGGGGATCCCTGGCACTTTAAGGCAGGCCGAAGAGATAGCCGAAAAACACGGGCTCGGTGAAAAAGAATTTCGCGGGCTCTATAAAGCGTTCAGGTCGGAACAGCGGGGGGTCCAAATCAAGATAAAAAAGACGAGGCTGCTGAAATTTCTTAAACTCACCCAAACCCTCGTAAAGAGCTATGTGCAGAAGCACCGACCGAGAGAAATAGCGACGGAAAGACTGAGGCGACTAGGAGAGCTAAAGGAAGAATTTCAGGAGGTTTTGCGTGCCGCGGAAAAAACGGCCGCGGAAAGGCATAGGCTCGCTTGAAGAGCGAAGGCGCGGACATCTCGAAAAGCTACGCGTAGCCGAAACGGAGGGCAAGCTTGAACTCGCCGATTATTATCGCAAAGAAATCCAAAAATTCGAGCAGGAAATTGCCAAGAAAAAACATCGGCTGGGTATTGATTCTCGCTAAATAGGGGAGATTCCTGGGTGAGCAGAACTTGCAAGAATGCCGGTTCCTTTTCACCTCTTCTGTGCCGGGCCAACAAAAAAGCCGTCCCAACCACCCCAACCACAAGGATGATAATTATCGTAAGGGGCAAGAGAAGGTCCCAGTTGTCGGGCGATGGGGGTGGAGGCAATTCCTTCGTCGTCTCTATATATGCCTTGGAGATGTACTCGATTTCGAGAATCTCTCCGGGCTCGGCCATCCTTGTGACAGAGATCCAAGCCTCCCACCGTTGGTCCGTCAAATTCTCCCACCTAGGTATATTTAAGGCCATTTCGACCATATCGCTCGAGTTCTCTTGGATTTCGATGGACGCTGGGATTAGGATGAACCAGTTTACGTCCGGAATCGGTTCATAGCCAGGTTCCAAGTTATCCCGAGACGGGGCGCGCACGGAAAGTATGAAGTTACGCTTGATGGTGTCGCCGTTCCTGATGACCAGCTTGCTCTCCAAGAGATAGGGCTCACCTAGGGGCGGCGCGTCCCTGATCGTGAAGTCAGCGGGCGACAAGCTGAAGACATTTTCGAGTTTGCGGAGCTGGGCATGCGCCGAGGGCATCGACAGGAAGATTACGACGAGCAGTGCGATGGTCGCGACAAGAACTCTCATTCTCGCAGGCATTTTATCCCAGCTTCGGGAATGCCCGCTCCCCGACGCTCCCCGCCCTCCTCCTCGACCAAACCCACGCCCCGATTATCACCGCCGCAGCGCCTACCACCACAGCTACGATGACGATTGTCGTCAATGTTATGCCTGATGGGAGGGGTAGTAATTCCTCTGTGGTTATTATCTTCATTTTGGAGAAATACTCGATTTCGAGAATCTCTCCAAGCTCGGCCATCCTCTTTACGGAGATCCACGCCTCCCACCGCTGGTTCGTCAGGTTCTCCCACCTGGGTATGTTTAGGGAGATATCGATCGTGTCGCTTGAGTTCTCACCGATCTCCATGTACATCGGCATGAGGATGATCCAGTTTTCGTTCGGGATCGCATCGTAGCCTTCCGTGAGATTTTCTGGGGGGGGCCTACGGACGGAGAGGGTGAAGATGCGCACCTCGTTGACGCGGTTCCGTACGGCGATTTTCTGTTCGATGAGGTACGGCTCCCCCAAGGGAGGTGCGTCCCTCACCGTGAAGGAACCGGGCGACACCTCGAAGACATCTTGCTGAGCATGCAACAAGGGCATTGACAGGGAGATCACGATGAACGGTGCGATGGTCGCGACGAGAACTCCTATCCTCGCGCGCATTTCATCCCCAGCTTCAGGAAAACACTCTTCCCTCGGCTCTCCCCGCTTTCCTCTTCGACCAAACCCATATGCCGATTATCACTGCCGCGGCTACTACAACCACGGCTATGATGATGATCGTCGAGGATGATATGCCTGATGGGAGGGGTGGCAACTCCGCGGTGGTTATTATCTTCATCCTGACGATATATTCGATCTCGAGTACCTCTCCAGGCTCGGCCATCCTCTTGACGGCGATCCACGCTTCCCACTGCTGGCTCGTCAGGTTCTCCCACCTTGGTATGTCAAACATTATCTGGACGTTGTCAATTGAGTTCTCACCGATCTCCATGTACATCGGCATGAGGATGATCCAGTTTTCGTTCGGGATCGCATCGTAGCCTTCCGTGAGCTCATTTTCGAGGGGCGTACGGACGGAGAGGGTGAAGATGCGCATCTCGTTGACGCGGTTCCGTATGCCGAGTTGCTGTTCGATGAGGTATGTCGCACCCAATGGAGGGGCGTCCCTCACTGTAAAGGAACCGGGCGACACTTCGAAGACATTTTCTTCGGGAGCCTGAGCATGCGCCGAGGGCACCGCTAAAACAATCGCTAAAACGACCGCGAAAGAAAACAATACAGCCATGGGGATTGTTTTCATGTACCGACCTCTTTCATATTTGTTCATCCTCCCCTTTAGAACCTATCGAATGTGAACTACCGCCGGTCAAAGACCGGTGGCTTCTGCGCTCCCTGACCTCTTCAGCCAGTTCATCCGCAGCTCGAGGTGGTCCAACTGCACCCCTCGGCTCCGAGGCACTGCCAAAATACTGGAGCCGATGTTTATTGCAGCGTTGAAGTCGGCGTTGTAGGTTAGGCCGCAGCTGTAACAGTAAACGGTTGACTGACGGAACCGCTCGGTGTTTCGTGAGCCGCATCGATGGCATGTCATCGAACTCCACCATTCATTTATCGTCAGGGCTTTAATGCCCCTCTCAGCGCATTCCTCAACGATGTACCTGATTATCCGCCCGTATGACCATAGGGCCAGTTCTCGCCTTAGCGCTCGCTTCCCGTTGCCTCGATAATTGTCAGCTTTGATGCCCCTAGGATAACCCACGACAACCAAGCAGCCCTCGGAGATTATGGCGACTTGCTTGGCCATCAATCGATCGTGGTACTCCGCAACCCTCCTCCGTTTCCCGCGTATCCGTTTGAGCGCCTCCCACTTCTCAGCTCTCTGCAGCTTCGCCACTCGTTCATTCAGCCTATTCAACCGCTGCCCTTTCAGCCCATCTTGGATCACGGAGAAGTCCTCTCGCATCAGGGGTCGACCGGGGCGCAGCAACACGGTTGCCGCGCTCCGCCTGATGCCGAGGTCCACTCCCCGAACCGCGTGGATGGGCTGCTCCTTAACCTCATATTGCACCACAATATGAGCGTAGTACTTCTTCCCGTGCTTCACGAGCTGGAAGTCCCTGATCTCACCTCGCCCGAGCAACTCGAGGTGGTAGCTCGATGGGTTCAGGAAGACCGTCAGCTTCTCGCACTTCTTGAGCGTGGACATTCGAATCAGCAAGGGGCTGAGCTTTGCCCGTTTGCTTCCCTGGACCTCCCCCGTGCGATAATCAAACCGAATAGGGATTTTTCTGCTGGGGCCTTTACCGTTAAACGGCTTGGATGGCTCCCGCTCCAACAACTTGCGCAGGCGCCTCTCATCCCTTCTGGCCCTTGTCCTTTCGACAGCCTTTTCCCACCTATCATGAAATTCGCGACAGCCCTCCCACATCCAGAGCGCCTGATTGCCGCACTGCTGAACGAAGCCGGCCGATAAACCCGTTACCTCTTGGACAAAATGCTGATGCCTCAAATTCTGAAGCTCCTTACGGGTCTGGATGTCATGTCGCTCGATCAGCTCGCTCCAGAGGCGGACGGCATAAGTCAGGCGAGCCGTCAGCTTATCCAGCGCATGGAGCTTGCCCTTCATGGTGGCATAGTGGATCGGAACCTTAACTGTCCTCTGAACCAGCATTACCACTCCCAACCGAGGATTGCGGGAAGTCCTTAAGCAGTTTTCTCACAGAGAGAGGTCACCGAAAGTAATCGCCAAAAATCAAGGATTCCTAGCCCAACCACCAGTTCAAAAAACTGGTGGAATTCACCCTTTAAAAAAATAAAAGGATGAAGGGGCGCTCGCGGCGCCCCTCCCGGAACTTATGTTTACGCTTCTAGGGCAGTCAGGTTGACCAGAGTCCACATCCTGCTAGGTACGGTTATCGAGCTCGGGGCCGTTAGGGTGAGGTCGAAGGTGCGCTCCTCGCTCACCACCAGGTTGCCAAAGAGCAGCTGGTCGGCATGGGTCAGGGTGTTGACGGAGTTCCACTTCAAAACGTACCTGTCCAAGCCAATGTTGCCCAAGTCGTCCAGCATCCACGTCGTTGTCAGTTCACCGGGTGCGCTGTACGCGTCGTTGCCGCGGATGAACACGTTCACTGGTTCGTTCCCGATGTTCCTCACGGTGAAGTAATCGGCTGGGGTCGACGCGGGTTCGGCCTCATCCAGGACGCCGAAGTCCCAGTAGTCCGGCCATACCTGGATAGCTATGATCTCGGTCTCGACCTCTAGCTTGATCACTCCCTGAGGTATCTTCGGGATCGACCTTACCACGTGTACATCGACTTCCGCGTAATCGTAGCACTGCGGTTCAATCAACGACTGAACTTCGACCAATACGTCAATCATGGTGCTCGTTTCTAGCCCTAAAGGTATCTCGATGTCAATTATCACTTGTGCCCAGTTGCATGGCGGTATCACGACGTAGTCGGGTGTGAGCGTCACTGGGATGGGGCCATAAACTCTGTTGAAGTCGTAGACAAGGGCGCTCGCCGAAATCGTGTAGATGTTGGTCGTGTTGCCGAGGTTCTTGACCCTCGCGATCCACCTGATCTTGCTCCCTGGAGTGCCGGTCTGTGTCTGGAATGGCCAGACGTCTATTCTGACGCAGTAAGCTTCCTGCACGTGAACTGTGCACATGTCGAAAGCTGCCGCGTTGTCCAGGTCATCTCCAGTGCCGGTTGCGAACGTTCCAACTGCTTCGACTGTTATATAGTTGAGGTTGCTGCCCACTTCGTCCTCTGGAACCGTGACGCTCAGGACGACGAAGTCGCTCTTCCCTGGCTGTAGGAATAACTCCGTAGGCCAGAGCTCCAGCATCTTGTCACTTGGAGTGGTGGCCGTTATGATGTACTTGTCGTCTAGGTAACCGGTGTTCGTGACTATTACCTTGAAGGTAAGCGGGTCGTACCTCTTCTTGATTGCATCTGGGTCAATTATCATCACGGCTTCTTGGTGTTCTGGTTCGATCTCCACTGTGACGCCCCTTAGCAGGAGCGCTGCTCCGGTGCTGTGTGCCTGGCCGGTATCGCTGGCACTCACTCCGCTATCGGTGAATGAGGTCGCGGTCACGGTCAGGGTGTCATACGTGCAGTACGGTGTGCCGATGGGTATGCTGACCTTTACCGTCGCGTCATAACTATTGCCACCCTGGATAGTGATGTTGACTGGGGAGATCGACAGGTTATCCCAGTCCGGGCTCGCGGAGTCGCTTACCGATAGCAGGAAGTTGTCGTTGGCGCCGTTGTTCGTCACGGTCGCCGTCCAGGTGAAGTCTGAATCTTCTGGCCCGCTTTGCAAGGTAGAAGGAATAACTGATACGCTTACGCTGAACGTTGGCACCTCGAGCATGGAGCAGACGCTGTACACGCCGAGGTTGTCTGTACCTGAGATAGTTTGGTAGGCAAGCCCAATGGGGGTAGTAGTGTCGACGACGGCTGTCATCTCGTAGTTCGCACCCCATTTGTCGACGTCATCAGCGACTTGGTCGTGCTGGAACCACCATGGGGAGTCCAGCGCATCGAGAATCTTGTTGTGGACCCTGCAGTAGTTGTGGCCTGCGAAGTCGCTGCCATCCATGAGCAGCAAGCCGCCCCCGCCCCTTACCCAGTTATTTATGGTCTCGATCCAAGGTCCAAGTCTCGGGTCGTTTGGGTTGCCGCCGGCTAACCCATTCTCACCTGGAAACGTCGGGAACTGGAACTGGGCTATGACCAAGATATCGTAGTTCGCTAGGAGCGCAGGGGTTAAATTCTCGGAAGTGTTGTCCACATCGTATCCCCAGTTGATGAGGGCGCTTCGGAGTCGGGTGCACGATCCTCCACCTGACATCTTGTTGTAGATCGAGTTCTCATACCAGAGCACGTTGTCTCGGTTATCCAATGGGCCAGGTCTCATCCACTTAAATGCAGCGTTGAGCAGGTTGTCCAGGTATGGATTTGTGTTTTTAGGTGAGTTATCGTCCCAGCGAAGGTTGCGGCATGTGGAAGAGATGCCGCCCGCGACGAAGGCACCGGCATCAACCCTCTGGGCCACCACAATCGGCGGCTCATCACCCGCAGTGTACCAGACGTATGGCAGGAGCCCTGCTTGATCTATGTTGTAGGCGTTAGCCTTGCCCCTGACGAGGACTCCGCTCGTCCATTGCAACACCCGCACAGTGACCAGCGGGACTGCCGCGCTTGGCGGGACGGACTCGAGGCTCTGCATAATAGTATAATAGATCGGATGGTTATCCGTGACTGCGTGGGGGGTGCCATCGGGCCCGGCCGCGCGCAGCACTATGTCGACGTTGAAGGTCCCTTCGTTATCATCTCCTACCGCGTTTGACACACCGATCGTGTACCTGGTCCCGTTGTCTCCCGTGGACACGGTGGGAGCAGCTAACACGAGGTCAGGCACGTTGTCGTAGTTGTTATCGATGTATGCGGTCGCACTTACGATGGTGAAGTGTCGCCCGTTGTCGCCGACAGCGTTGTTGGCAAGGTTATAGTAGTCCCAGTAAATTGCGACCAGATAGTATCCGGGCACACCCGGCTCGTCCCATGTCATCCTATGTCTTAGTAGGAAAGTCTGACCTTGGACGACGTTGTAGATACCAGGAATCACTCCGCCCGGGCGACCCGGCCAGTCGTTTACCGCATCTGCGATGACTGGTGTAGCTGTAAATGTTACCGAAATGGCCGTCGAAAGCACTATCGCGAAAGCTAACAGGATTGAACTAAAGCCACGTATCGAATTCTCGGTCCTCACTTATTGCCTCCTTATTTTTTAAAGGTGTTTTCCCACCTTCAATTCTAAGGTGAGACCAGAGAGTATATAAGATTATCGATTTACCATAAAATTTGCACAAATTATGGCAAAATTAACTATATTAATGAGTTAAATGCCAATATTTTAATTTGGAGATAATAAATCTTAAATGAAATGATCGAATGTTGGTGGTTTGCGATGCCCGAGTTTGACACGTTTGGCGAGAAAATACTTTGTGCTTGCCGAGTAGCTTTCGAAGTCGAGGCGCGCGATAAAATCAGATGTGTTTTTGTGCGAGGATACAGTTTTTGTGCAAAATTGTACAGTAAAGTCTTAAATGTTCAAACTATAAATGAAATGATCGAAGGATTGGTGATTTGACATGGCTGAGCTGGACGAGCTTGATGAGAAAATACTGAAGACGATGGCGAAGGGAGTCGGAGTGGGCGCGAGGCCGACCGAGCTCGCCAAGGAGCTTTCGAAGTCGAGAAGCACGATAAATCTTAGGGTGGAGACCTTGGAGGAAAAAGGGGTCATCACCGGATACGTCCCCGAGATCGACTGCGAGAAACTCGGCTACGGAATGGTTGGGTACATGGGGATAATCTGCCCGGAAGAGGTCATCAATAGGCTGGTGAAGGTCCTGAAGGGGGATGACTCCGTGTCCGACATATGGGAGATAACCACCGGGACGTTCGATCTCTTTGCCAAGTGCAGGTTCAAAAACCACCGCGACATAAAGGATCTGCGCAGGCGCATCCTCGGAGTGGACGGAGTGAAAGATGTCGACATCTACCTCCTCGGCGCCTGCTACAAAGAGGAGTAGCCGAAGCTAAGTGCGGCGCTTCGGTTAGCCTTGTTCGGTTAGCTTTGTGTTTAGAACCTCTCGATCACGTGTAGCAGTGGCTTCCTCAGGCCTATCGTCCTGTCCTTGTACCACCTTAGGAGCCCCTTCTTCTCTAGCTTCTTGGCGCAGGAGTCGCAGAAGCTGGCTCGACCGCCTCCCTTGACGTTCATAGGCTTATCGAGCGGCGCTCCACAGAACAGGCACTTGGGGTTGTTGCCCTGGCTCCCCATCGACTTCTTCTTCGCCGGCTCGATGAGTCTAATCCCGCCATCGGCTATCTCGAAGAAGCGGAGCTCCTCGCTGTGCTTCACTCCCCTCATTTTTCTGACTTCCAATGCGCGTTCCCGCATCAGGCCGTCTCCCTCGTAGTACAGGACGACCACTCCGTCGGCTACTTCCTCCTCTATGCCCGACCTGCTGAGCGAGCTCTTTCCCTCTTCTATGGTCGATGTGATGATGGTCGTGCAGCCCATTTCCCTGAGCCTTCGCCCCAGCGCCGTCAACCCTTGCCTGAATGAGGCCTTGTCTGGAAACAGCTCGTGGAAGGGTCCGTCAATCGCCACTCTGTCGGCCCTGATCTTCCCTGCAGTTTCGACTATCTCCGAAAGCAAGTCCTTGATTGTCGCTCCAACCTTCTTCTTGAAGGTCATTATCTCTCCCAAGGGCCCCCCGATCAGCGCTAGGTTTCCTTGGTTCTCCAGCGCCTTGAGTGGCCACCCGAACCCTATCGTCTCTAGGTACAGTATGTCCCTTCCGCGCTCGAGGGAAACGAATACGCCTGGCTCACCGTAGTCCGTTACCCCCCTGACGATGTACTGCATTGCCATGGTGCTTGTTGCTGTTCCAACCTTCCCGGACACGAGGATTAGGTCCCCTTTCGGGAACCCGCCTTCCATCAACTCGTCCAATCCCGGAACTCCCGTTCTTACTGGAATTTTTACCACCTCCTCGGTCTTCTATATCTATAGCTCACGGCTAGCCCGGCACCCAGCACCAATGCAAGGAAGTGCATCGATGCCTGGGTGGCCGCGGCGGCGGACTGGCTGTACAGCGCCTCCGCAGCAGGGGTTGCCGTGAGCGCGATTGCGAATAGGATGAAGAACGGGATCGCCGAGAAGCCGTAGCGCTTCATTTTGACGGAGATAGCGCCGAAAAGTCCGCTTATCCCGGCGGATGCCCCGACGAACGTGTACGGGCTAGAAAGGAGTATCGCGGGCAAGATGGTCAGCGGCCCCACGACGAGGAAGACGGCGGCGAAGGACAAGCCGGATAGGCCAAGTCCCAAAGCAAGGGAGCCGACGAGGAGAAGGGCGGTGAGGTTCATGAGCAGGTGTCCCACCCCGTCGTGCGTGAACATGAACGTTAGGAAGCGCCAAGGCTCCACCAAGACCTTCCCGCCTTTGACCCCGAAGTCCTCCTTGCTGACGCGTCCGCAGGACTCGAAGTAGAATATCACCAAGCACAGGGCGGCTATGACTAATACCATGATGAGCGGGCTGTTCAGTTTCATCTCCATCACCGCTACTCTTCTTCCTCCTCCACGTACCTCTCCACCGTTTGGTATCGGAACACATGCTCACGTAGCATCGACTTCCTTCTGCGCAGCATCCACAGGGAGAAGCTCCCAACCCCGAGGATCAGTACTCCCACTGCAACTTCAACGAGCATTTAAACCTCCTTCTCAATTTTTCTCTTCAGCCAGCGCAGCCTCTTCACGTGTTCCTTGTGGATCTTGGTCCATTTCCTCTCGCTCCTGTACCTGTAGAAGGCATAACCCGCGACGCCTATGCCGAAAATCCCGATACCGAGTTGGACTATATCCATATCACCACCTCTTGGGCTTTTCAGTCACCTGTTGAGAGGCGGATTTCCGAAATGAACATACTGCAGCGTATGTGGATGTCGCTAAAGCTACCGCCCCCCATGTTTCCTCCTTTTTTAAACATCTTCCCCCACATGCCAAGCTCTGTGATGATGCCGTTATTAAATTTGCGAATTTCAAGTCTTCACCTCTCAGCAGTCCGCCTCCAAGCGGACCCATTTCTTGGGACGGGGGCTTGCATCTCTGAACACACTTTGCCGCGCCTTGCGTCGCCCGCGTAGCAGGTAGATTATCCCGAGTATTGGCGCGGCAAGGCCAAGACTTACATCCTTGAGCACCCTGTACCGGGCCGCCCCTCTGCGCCGCCTGCGCCACAGGTAAACCAGCAGTATTGCCAAGAGTATCAGGAGAGCCAAGATCGCGAGCAGTAGGGCAAGATTCACCTTGGGCACTACCGGCACACCTTTGGCGATCGCAATACAAGTATCGCTGTCGGTCACCGATGGGTACGCCACAGATGTAGCAGTCACGGTAACTGTAATCGAGTCGTTCTCTTTGGCATCAGACGGCACCACGACCCTAAGCGTGGCCTCGCCCGTAGCGCCCGCCGCGAGGGTGGACGAGGTCGGCTCGATGCTCACGGACCAACCCTGCGCGCCAGCCGTTAAGGTATAAGTATCGTCGATCGAGCCGGTATTCTTGACCGTGATGTCATAGGTGAGCGTTTCTTTGGGGAGCCCGCTCTTGCTCTCGGGCGATATGGAGACCTCCACCCCCATTTGGACCATAGCCTGCGCCGTGCAGCTGGCGCTGACGCTCACCGTCGGATCCGTGGTCGACTTGGCCATGACGGTTATGGTGTCTTGGGCGCCCAACGATGCGGTAGAGGGTATGGTGACGGTGAGGGTGGCCGTGCCAGAAGTTTGTGGAGAGAGCGTGAGAGAACTCTTGGATAGGGTCGGGCCCCAGCCTGCGCTATCGGTAGAAGTTAAGGTATAGGTATCTGAGACGGTTCCCTTGTTCTTGACCGTGACGGTGTAGCTGAGCGTTACCCCGGGTGCCCCGCTATTGCTCCCGGGTGAGATAGATACCTCGGCCCCTCTAACGATAGTTCTGATGATAATGGTCCAGGTGCTTGACCAGACACTGACGTTTCCAGCGCGATCTCGAGCCCTTACCTTCCACCAGTATTTACCATCGGGCAGCCCCACCGTTGGCGTGTAGGTGGACACGGGCACGGTCACTTGGATCTCTGGCGAGGAGAAGTTGGAATCGTTGTCGACGAGGAGGTCGTAGTTCTCAGCCCCAGGCACATCGGACCAATCGAAAGTCGGGGTGTTGTCGTCCGTTATCGTACCATCTGGGGGAGATCCCAACGAAGGTGCTGCAGGAGGAACGGTGTCTATCACGAACGTCCAGACAGACGATTGATTCTCACCTTTCTCATTAATCGCAATCACTTTCCACGAATAATTATCATCGGGTAAGCTGTTCTCAGGGGTGTAGGTATTATCGGTGGGCCCAAGCAGATGATTTTCAACCGGCGAGGTGAAGTTCGGGTCGTTATCCACAAGCAATCGATGGTTGTCGGCACATTGGCCCAAAGTCCACTTGAAGGTAGGTGTGTTATCGTTGGTAATTGTTCCGTCCGCTGGGGATTTGAGAGTTGGCGCCAAGGGGGGTACAGTTTCGGTGGTGAACGTCAAGTTATCGCCGTAGATTTTCACGTTATCGTACCGCAGGGCGGCCCTGAACTCATAAGTGGTGTCGTGGATGAGGTTCTCTATGTTCTCCGAGTGGCTGCCGGATGCGGTGTATGTCTTGCGGGTTGTCTCGGTCCAATTTTCCCCAAGCCGAACCCGGTACTGGAACCAGACGTCGACACTGCCGTAACTACCGATGGTGAAGTCGGCATTCATGGTTGCACGTGTGGCAGTTATCCCGGTTGCCGGTTTCGTGGTAACCGTCGGGACAGTTGGCACCAACGTTGTGAAGGCGAGTATGTCACCGTAGATTTTCTCGCTATCGTACCGCAGGACTGCTCTGAACTCATAAGTGGTGTTGGGGCTGAGGTTCGTTATGTTCTCCGGGTGGCTGCCCGACGCGGTGTAAGTTTTACGGGTTGTCTCGGTCCAATTTTCCCCAAGCCGACCTCGGTACTGGAACCAAACATCGACGTTGTTGTAACCACCGAGGATGAAGTCGGCGTTCAGGGTCGCCTTGGTGGTAGTTATCCCGGTCGCCGGTTTCGTGGTAACCATTGGGACAGTTGGCATCAACGTTGTGAAGGTGAGGATGCCGCCGTAAATTTTCTCGTTATCGTACTGCAGGAGAGCCCTAAACTCGTAGGTGGTGATGGGGGTGAGGTTCGTTATGTTCTCGGAGTGGCTGCCCGACGCGGTGAAATTTCTACGGGTTGTTTCGGTCCAATTTTCCCCAAGCCGACGGTACTGGAACCAGACATCGACGCTGGTGTAATCACCCATCGTGAAATCGGCGTTCAGAGTGGCCTGGGTTGTAGTTATCCCGGTCGCGGGTTTCGTGGTAACCGTCGGAAGTAATGAGTTTCCAAAATTGAGGCCAGTTTTACTCTCTCCTTCCGCTAACGTGACCGTGTGTATTCCTGTGGGGGGGTATGTCTGTTTCCAATTGTTCTGGAGGATTTCGGCCAGATAATAATCGCCCCCGACCAACCCAATGAAGGTGTAGGTACCTTCGTTATCGGTGTTTTCATCCATTAGGTGAATCCATCCGTTCACGATCGGATCGAAGAAATAAAGTTTGATGATCCAGCCCGAAAGGTCGTTTTCATTGGCACTCCAAACGCCGTCGCGATTTAGGTCGTCCCACTTGGAACCCGAGATGCTCCCTATTGGGGTTGGGGGGACATTTATCGGGACACTCTGCTTTCCACTTATGTCGGAGTACGCGTGCAAGCTGGACCCGGGCCACTCGCTGGCTCCAAATGCCAGATGGGCCTGCCAATAAAGGTACCAGGTCAGCCCAGGGGATGGTGTCGTGAAGCTGACAGAAACGGTGTAGTAGATATCTCGGTCGCCTTTTCCATCGGTCTTGTAAAACGGACCTGAAACGGTAACGGAGCCTGTCACGGAGTTTCCATCTTCATCGCCGACGCGGAAATCCCTTAGCCTGTCGACCCCGTATTTACCATCCGATAGATTATTGTGGTAAACGTTAAAGGTGTAGCTCGAGGTCCCCTCTGGCAGATCTCTGAATCTTATGCGATAAGGTACCCAGTCGAGCTCCTTCCACCCGTCCAGATTCCCGGTCGACCATTTCCCAGCTGTTTTATCAAAGCCCTGGAGATTTGTCTTGGCATCCGGGGAAGAGGCCGATGTCAGGGAGGCCAAGCCTAGGATGGGTAGCGCGGCTGACGTCAACAGCAAAGCAACTATGAAGGCTGACAGCAAGGCATTTTTATGACCTTTGGTACTCAACCTATGCCTCCATTCCCCCCCGGTAAGGTCCACGGTCCACGGACCAATATCATATCTAAAAGATGGGATTAAACGATTTGCGAACTTGAAATACTTATTAGGGTCCGCAACGATTATCCTTCAGGGGGGTGAAAATTGACATGTCGCAAGTTGACGAAGTCTTCAACTTGTTTAGTAGGAGCAGGGGGTGGCACAGCGCCGGGGAGATAGCCGATTGGGTTTCACTTTCAGAAAGTAGGGTAAGGAAGATCTTGGACTTTCTAGCGAAGTTCGAACTCATTGAGTACGACAAGGAGAGGGAAGCAGCCAGGGTAGCCCTGCTCGGACGCAAGGTCCACGGATTAGAGTGAAATATCTTTAAATTCCCTGTACTTTTTGAGAAACGTGCGGCCTTTTTCCGTGATTGCCCATGTCATCGGCGACCCGACCCGAATATCCACCAAGCCCGCGTTACGCATCGCGCTGAGATATTTCCTGCAGCTTTCGAAGTTCAAGTTAGCTTTATAAACAATGTGGGTTTTCCTGGCCCCGTCTCCTATAGCATCAAGCACATCCACTAGGATCGAAATTCTATCCCTTCGTCTTTTCACTCGCCCAGCCCATGTTAACTTGTTTAGCTATACAGTTAAAAAGGCTTCGATGGTGCAATAATCTGCCCTTTAGTGCTCATCTTGTCACTTTCACGCTCGATTGAGAGAACTTACCAAATATCATTGGAGATGAAAGTTATGGCCTCGGCTGTTTTGTTGGAGTAAGAAAAGCTAGAGGGCCTAGCAAATTAGGAGGCTTGTGGGGGACCGAGAATTAACCAACAGACCCCAGCCCTCTAGCTCAGTTATTATTCTGCATAGGGCCCCTTTCGAAAACTTCGGGTAAGGGAATTGTTTCGCCCACCATCGAAACTATAATAAGTCACTCAAGTTTCGCAAATGCCCGAAATAAGCCACCATCTAAGTCGTTTGGGGTTTCCCTTGCTCAGCGTCGGGTTCCCTCTGCTCAGCGCGTGCAGCGCCGGCAGCCCTCCTGCCCCTCGAGCGCAGCAAGGCGGCAACCACCACCAAGACCACCACGACCACCACCGCGATTGCCACCAAGGTCATCGGCATTCCCCCTCCCTCGGCGGTGACCGAGAACTGCCAAGTCTGCGACCACAAACCAACATGGGTGGAGTCATCACCCGATCTCACCCTCCAATACCAGTTGTCATTGACTAACAAATTCTCCAGGGTGTATGAAGTGGTGGAAAGGTCCTTGACCGTAATTACATCTGACGTGAAGCCCTCATCCGAGGCCAGCTGGAAGTCGTAAAAGCTCGTGCCATCGATTGGAGCCCAGGTGAAGGCCGGGGTACTAGTGGTGATGGAGTCGCCGTCCCCAGGCTCGAGTAAGGTTGGAGCTTGGATGGTGAGGCCAGCCTGAATCATCGCTGTATACCAAAGGTTCGCCGTGAACTGGACGCTCGCGCGCACCCTGTCTTCTGTGATCTCCTGTATGATTTCGTTCCAGAGGATGTGGTCCTCCAAGAAGAAGCATAAATCGATACCGCCCTTGGGATCCTCGTCCGTAAAGTCAAAGCTTCCCTCGAGCACCGCCATCGTCGCCTCGAAGATATTTTCGAGCTCTTGGGGCACGTAATCCGGAACCGAAATCTCATTCAGATGGTGGTTTACTTCGCCCTCGTAACCTCCGTGCTCGCCACCAGGGCTATAATCAGAGGTCGCGTGAAGGGGGTTGGTGGCGTCTTCGGTGTAGTGGCTTACGGCGCCCATTAGCTGCGCCGCGCGCTCCCAGGCCCCATCCTCTAGGCTCCGGACGATAGAGGCGAAGTTGTCCTCCACGGCCCAAGGCAGCACACCTTGGTCCAGTAAGCTCCAGTTATTGGGAAGGCCGCCTCGATAGTATTCGTTCTCACCATCGGGCACATCGACGTGATACCAATGCCTATACTGCTCGAGAGGGTCGCTCGATTTCCATTCGTCAGGCTTAACAGAGTAATTTGAGATGGTGGTGCGATGAGCTGAGAAGAATGAGTTATCGGAAAAGACATCTACAGCTTCGTTCGCGATGAAGCGATGGGTACCCCAGCCCCAACCCCTCGCCCCCTGGGCACCAATGATGGTGAAAACGATCGATAGCGCTATCGCGAGAGAGAGCAAAACGACAGTCAAACTACGCCTGACGCCCCTAGCCCTCATTTTTTCACCGGTCATTTTTGTCAAAGCGGAAATATAGGTTTTGAATTTAGACATTGGATAACTTGATCGATATCCCGATTTTTTCAAATTTTACTATTTCACCAACCTTTCTGCGGCTTCCCCTCACCTTCAACAGATAAAAGGTGACCACGAGTGCAATGACCACAACCGATATCACTATCGCCGCGATCGGCAATTCTCCCCCCGGTTGGGCCGGAACACCCTTCTGAATGGTGAGCTCGTCAAAGTCATCGCCACCCAAACTCACGGGCCTTAGGTGAAGCGTACCATTTTCGTATACATCGACGAGGGTGAAGTGATATCTTGCATCTGGCCCGTAGGCCGTCCACCATCTCGGGCTTCCACCGTAGAGGGGAGCACCCCACCCGGCGGAGACCATGTAGATGGTGCCGTTCTCTGGCGACGGCTGATAGTTCTCCGTAGATATGGAGTAGTTTATCGGGTGTGTCCGCGTGTAGTTGTGGTCATGTCCACTAAAGTAGAGGTCGACATGGTAAAGGTCAAACTCCGGGATCCAGTACGTTTGGACTTTAGTGTCACCGGAGTAGTGACCCGAGGTGAAGGCTGGCCTGTGGGCGGCGGCGATTTTCCAGGTGTCGTCCCAATGCTCCAGTAAATCCTGTTTTAACCAATCCAGCTGGTCGTTCCAGCTTTCGCTCCCCGTCCATCCAATCTCGTCGTCGAGGATCACTATGTGCAGGTCTGGTCCCCAGTTGAGCGAGTACCACCGTTCATCTTCAGGAAGATTAAAAAGCATGTAGTAGTTTGAGGCGTGCGTTTCTGGTTTGTAGTCAGAGGGTGCTGGATAGACTAGCTCGTGGTTGCCAATAGCTGGAATTATTGGGATCAACCTGTTGCCGTCGGTGCGCCAGTACTTGTACATCGCCCCGAGCCAGTTATCCCAGGTATCGGACCCCGTTTGAACCTCTCCATTCCAGATGAAGTCTCCCGTGAAGATAACGAAGTCCGGATCGTAACTTGCCATAAGTTGAGAAATACCATCTCTAGCCTCCGGCCAGTCCGCCCCTCCACCTTGCTGTGAACGTGAGTCTCCTCCGGAAACGAATCTTATGTCTTTCTTCTCCACTGGCGCTGTCCTAAAGCTCAATTCCTCGCTCCAGCCGTAGTCGAGGCTACCGCAGATGAAGTAGTATGTAGTGTCCGGCTGCAGCCCCGTGAGTTCAACATGATGGATGTAACCATTAAACTTCGCAGTAGTCACCCCTCCAGTGCCCTCCTCGCTGTAGCTATAAGCATCGGTATCATCGCCACGAGCTTCCGTGTCGTAGCGAACTTCACCAACGTAGTTTTCATCGGTGCGCCAGCTGATGTTGATGCTATGGGCTGTATCGTCCCTCGCCCACGTGAGGTACACATAAGCCGGAGGGTCCGAAGTTTGGGTCGTCGACGATGGGGATGCTAGGTTAGCCGAGGCCAAGATCAGGAAGGCTACCACCAACAGCGGATGCAAGCCGCCCAACTTCCTCCTCGTCATTTGATCACTGCTAGCGCGAACTTTCCTTGGAGATGGCACGCCATAGATGGCACGCCACGTAGTGACCGCCGCCAATATCCTCGAACTTTGGTTCTTTCATACATATAGGTTTTGCATAAGGGCACCTGGGGTGGAACCTGCACCCGGGGGGCGGGTTTATGGCGCTCGGTACTTCCCCCTTCAAAACTACGCCCTCACGCTTGTGCTCCGGGTCCGCGATCGGGACAACTGCGAGCAATAACCTCGTGTACGGGTGCAAAGCGTTCTCGCGCAGCTCCTCCTTGTCTGCGAGCTCGACTAGCTTACCCACGTACATTACCCCGATCCTATCGCTCATGTGCTCGACAATTCCCAAGTCGTGAGAGATGAGGAGGTAGGTGAGGCCGAACTTGCCCCGAAGCTCACTCAATAGGTTGAGGATGTGGGCTTGAACGGACACGTCAAGGGCTGAGGTCGGCTCATCCAGAACGACGAAATCCGGGTTGAGAACGAGTACCCTACCGATCGCGATTCTCTGTTGTTGCCCGCCACTGAACTCGTGCGGGTATCTGTCGAGGTGCTGGGGCTCGAGGCCGACCTCCTCAAGCACCCTTAAAATTATCTCCTCTTTTTTGTCTCCATCTGCAATTTTGTGAATATCCATCGGCCTGCTGAGTGTGGTATGGACGGTCATCCTGGGGTTTAGTGATGACTGCGGGTGCTGGTAGAGAACCCCCATCCTTCTCCTGAGCTTCCGCAGCTCTTCTGGATTAAACCCTGTCAAGTTGTGGCCGTCAAAATTGATCTCGCCGGCAGTGGGCCTTATGAGTCCCAATATAAGCTTTCCCACAGTTGTCTTCCCACATCCGCTCTCGCCGACCAGTCCGAAGACCTCCCCCTTTCGGATGTAAAAATTCACATCGTCAACTGCGTGGACCCACTTCGTTTCCCGCGCAAATATTCCTCTCTTCGTTTCAAAATATTTTTTTAGACCCCTGATCTCTATCAACTTCTCTTCAGAAGCCTTGACCTCCCTTGGCGCAGCGGTCGCCTTCGTCTCAGCCACTTCTAACTTCGCTCCGGGTACCTCTGAAATCATTTCTCCGCGCCTCCACCGTAAAGATGACAACGCGCCAAGTGCTCCTTCCCGACCTCAAACATTTGCGGAAACTTTTTCCTGCACATGTCCATAGCATGGGAGCACCTAGGGTGAAACTTGCACCCGGGCGGGGGAGTGATAAGGCTTGGGACCATCCCGGGAATGGTTGCAAGCTCTCCCCTCTCCGTCCCCACCTTCGGAACTGCCGCAAGAAGGGCACGGGAGTATGGGTGCTTCGGGCTCTTGAACAAGGTCACCATGTCGGCTTGCTCCACTATGTTCCCCGCGTACATCACGGCCACCCTATCGCACATCTCGGCTATTACTCCCAGATTATGGGTGATGAACAAAATTGACATTCCGAGCTTCCGCCTTAACTCCCTCATCAAGTCCAAGATCTGCGCCTGTATAGTCACATCCACCGCAGTCGTCGGCTCGTCCGCGATGAGCAGGGACGGGTTGCAAGAAAGCATCATGGCAACCATCGCCCGCTGTTTCATCCCCCCGCTGAACTGGTGCGGGTACTCAACAACCCTATGCTCCGGGTCCGGTATCCTCACGAGCTTGAGCATCTCTATGACTTTTTTAGGCACCTCTTCGGCCCTTATCAGATGTTGCTCGATGACTTGGTGTAGCTCGATTGGTTCCGCTATCTGATAGCCGATGGTAAAAACAGGATCAAGCGAGGTGTGGGGATCTTGAAATATCATCGATATCTTAGTCCCCCTTATCTTTCTCATCTCCTCGTTGCTTTTCTTGAGCAGATCCTCGCCTTCGAAGATGACTCTCCCCTCGACGATCTTGCCGGGAGGAGTTGGAATCAGCCTCAGTATCGACAGCGATGTGACGCTTTTCCCACAACCCGTTTCACCGACCAAGCCAAAAATTTCCCCCTTCTTTATCTCGAAATCCACTCCGTCAACCGCCTTCACCACGCCTCTCTCGAGGAAGAAATGCGTTTTCAGGCCTTGTACCTTCAGCAGCGGTTCTGGCATCTAACCTTACTCCCTCAACCTTGGGTCGAAGGCGTCCCTCATCGCATCCCCCAAGAAATTGAAACCCAAAACCAACGCTATGATCGCTATGCCCGGGAAAACGGACCATAGGGGTGCGGGCATCGGATCTCCAAGGTAACGGCTGGACTCGTATAACATTGCCCCCCACTCGGGCTGTGGCGGCTGTACCCCCAATCCCAGAAAGCTCATGGCTGAGGCTAGTAGGATCGCTGCCGGAAATGTCATTGTCATCATCACTATCAATGGTGATAACGTGTTGGGCAGTACATAGCGGGTGACTATGGTCCCATCCTTTTCCCCTATTGCCTTCGCGGCTTCAATGTATGTCTCCTCCTTAATTGCCAATGTCTGACCGCGCATTAGCCTGGCATACCCTGCCCATCCAGTTATCGACAATGCAAGTATCACTTTGTAGAGGCCTGGGCCCAAGAGGGCAACGAACACCAGCGCTATTATCAAGCCTGGCATGGCAAAGGTTGCGTCCACGATCCTCATTATCAAGTTATCGACTCGTCCCCCTTTGTATCCGGCCAATAGCCCGAGCGGCAAACCTATCGACGTTTCCACTACAACGAGCAAGAATCCTATAGCTAGCGCATACCTAGTTCCGTAGACAACTCTGCTGAAGAGACACCTGCCCATCCAATCGGTCCCCATCGGGTACTTCCAGCTCGGTCCCTGTAGCCTGTCATCATAGTGTGGCTCCAAGGGAGGGTGCAGGGCGATGAAACTCGCGAAGATCGCAACGAAAACAACTGCCAGCACGACGGCCAAACCAATCCTCGCCCTTATGTCTCGCCTGAAATATCTGAACGCCGGAGATCGCCGTAAACCCCTTAGGTAACTTCGAATCTTACCTAACATTTCATCTGCCTTCTCCATACCTTATTTTTGGATTAAGGTAGGCATACGCGATGTCACAGATGAGGTTCGAGATGACGGCCAACACCAAAAACATGAAGACACCACCTTGGATAATGAACCAGTCTTTACCCATGGCTCCTGCTGCCCCCATTCCCCCTTTAACCAAGAGGGTTCCCATACCTGGCCACTTGAACACTACCTCGATTACAACTGTTCCCCCAAACAGGAATGGAAGACGCAAGAACAGCAAGGTTGCAACCGGGATGAAAGCGTTCTTTAGCGCATGCGTATATACGACCGCTCTTTCCCGCAGTCCCTTCGCCCTCGCCGTCCTTATGTAATCTTGCCTGAGCACATCCAGCATGCTCGACCTAGTCATTCGGGCAAGGGAGCCCGCCTGATGCGTTCCAAGCGTGAGGGCCGGTAAGATCAGGTGTGCTAGGCCATAGTAGCCCTCCGAAGGGAGCCATCCCAACCAGATCGCGAATATCAAGATACTCATCAACCCCTGCCAAAAGGCAGGTATGGAGACGCCAAAGAGGGCAATCCCCATGCCCGTGTAATCTGCCCATGTCTTGCGCCTTAGGGCAGCAATGACTCCTAGTATAAGCCCCATCGCCAGCGATACCATAAAACTAGCGATCATGAGCACCAAAGTGTTCGGGAGCGCCTCGAGCATGAGATCTTTGACCGGACTTTTGTATTTATGAGAGTATCCAAGGTCTCCCCGTATCAAACCTTTGGTCATTACCCTAGGATCCTCGTTTTCACTGGGATCGGCGGCAGGATAACCGGTTAACCATCTTATGTATTGGATGTAGACGGGTCTATGATAACCGTACTGATGTCTCACGGCTTCGAGTTGAGCTGGATCTGGTTCTAGTATACCTTGCGCTGCCAGCACTTGCCTGGCCGGGTCGCCCGTCAGCTGTAAAAACATGAAGACTACGATAGTTACCGCGAGTAATATGGGGATCAGCAGCAACAGCCTTCTTATTATAAACCCGTACATGCCTCCGGGCAACCTTATGAACCGCATCTCCTCCCCATCTACTAATCAAAAAGACGTTATATTAAATTGGCGGTCAAACTCAGCGCGGCCCTCACTCCTCGATGTATGTATCAAGGTGCTTCCAGACGAAGTTGCTCAGGGGATGCATTCTAAAACCTTTGACTTTGTCCCAATGAGCTAGGAGGAACGGGCGTTCGACTACCGGTAGATACGCCGCATCCTCCATGATCAGCCTTTGGCTCTCTTGGATAGCATAATAAGCCACATCGTCATCGATATGGAACGTGTTTTCTATCAACGCGTCCGCGTACGCACTCCCCCACCAGAATCGGTTAGAGGCCGGGGGCACCCGAATCGTGTGCCAGTACCACCAAATCATGTCCGCGTTGTGCCAAGTCCAACCTCCGATCCATAGGTCGTGTTTACCGCTGGCTATTATACCCTCGATATCATCGAAGACTCGCTCCTCAATTGTAAGGTTGACCCCGACCTTTTGCCATTGGTCCTTCAACACCTGGGCAGTTTTCACGTAGGGCTCGTAGTTAGTCGTGAGTATCGTGAGCTCGAGGCCATCCGCGTATCCGGCCTCGGCCAGCAATTGCCTCGCCATCTCGGGGTCGTAGGGATACATATCTTCCACCGCTGGGTTGTATCCCCATATTATACTCGTAAGGGGGCCGTAAGCTACCTTGCCCATGTTCTCCCAAGCGTAGAGAACCAAGTTCTCCCTGTGGGTTGCGTACAGGAGCGCCTTCCTGACGAGTAAGCCCTTCCCCTCCGGATCGTCGCGGACGGGAGACTCTTCGGCGCCCGCAGGGTATGGGCGCCCGCTTACTATGCCCTGCTGGATCTCGGGTGAAAGTGTGCCGACGTGGAAGCCCACGTAAGACATGGACGAACGGGCATTAATGATAAAGATGACGTTATCGGTCGTATTCAACCACTCGATCAGCGCAGGGCGGGGGGAAAGACCAATCATCATGTCGGCCTCGCCCGTCTTGAATTTATCCTCGCGAGAGATATCGGTGGGGATGACCTCAAAGGTTATCCCCGCGAGATGCGCCGGGCCCCTATTTTGGTAAATCTCGGGTCCCCACGTGTAATCCTCGTTTCTCTCCAAAATGAGCCTATCCTCCCGTATCCATTCCTTAACTTTGAACGGGCCGGTCCCGCAGAAATACTTCTCGCCGTAGTCCAGCCCATATTCTTCTGCACACCGGGGGCATACAATTGAGCTCGAAGTCGTAGCAAACCAGTCGTAGAGCCACCTGTCCCATTGCTTCAGATGTATCCTTACGGTGTACTCATCGAGCTTCTCCGCATCCAAGACGTTTTTCACAGAATCCCCGTGCGCAGACCACGGTTCCTTAACTCTCCTGATGGTGTATACAACGGCATCGGCATCGAAGGGTTCCCCGCAGTGGAACTTCACGTCCTGCCTCAGGTGAAAATCTATGAATAACCCATCGGGGTCGACCTCCCAGGACTCCGCAAGCAGGGGAATATATTTCATCTCATAATCGAAGGTCATCAGGGAGTCGTGGATGAGGGTTATAGCTTGGTACGCCCAATCGAGCTTCGTACGGTGGATGTCAAGAGAATTAGCGTCAATGCCCTGAACTGTACTTAACCCTATCGTTTCCGGTTCTGCCTTGGGAATTATAATATACACTGCTGCAATCACAATCAAAAGTATGATTATTATCCTGCTCGCGGAGAGTTTAACCATAACCCGTCCCTAGACCAACTTCAGGTTTTTCTTTTCCTCTCTTTAACACAAAGTACACCGCAGCGACTACGATGACGATCACCACGATTGCTGCTACAATTATCAACGTTGAATCTCTAGCTGTAACTCCTGCGAGATCCCCCTCCGCCACATCCTTGAGTTCGCCATCAGCGGTCTCAAAGAGATATACCCAAGAACTGCCGTCCCACGCGACATCCTCTATGGTGATCTCACCCAAGTCAGGATGGGAAACTTTCTCCCCAGCCGTGAACTTCGCCGCGGAGGCGGGAGCCCGTCCATCTTCTCCCAGAACTGCAAACCTATCACTCTTCGCTAGGAAATCTTGCTCGGCATCCGTAACTTTAATGTTCAAATCCATTCTTTTCCTTCCAGATTCTACGTCTGGGACAGTTACTACTGTGTAAATTTCAACATTTTCACCGGCCGCGACCTCAATTTCTGCTTGCTTTACCTCTATATCCCAACCCAAGCTTGTGGGGATGGTAGTTTCTGTTACTTCGACCGTGTAAGTCGTGTCCACGGTCCCCATGTTTACTAATGTAGTCTTAAATAGCGCGCGCACGCTTTCAGTCGTCATGCTTTTTGTGGTCATGGAAATGCTGAGGTCATGCTCCGGGAACCACACGTCGAACTCGGCATTCGCCTCCCTTGCGTCGAGAAGGTAGACTTGGGGATACCAGGGGCCGTCAACTACCCAGCTGTCCTCGTCGTACAACTCGTCATCCTGGAACCTGATTCCGGAGCCCAAAGCTTCCAGGAGCTCGTTTGGATACCTAGGGCGTCCAAAACCACCGTAATCGGCCTGACACCCTATGATTAATCCTCCCCCGTCATTCACGTAATTCACAACCGCTTGGATCTCTCCGGCGGAAAGTGGTCTCATCAGCTCGTTCAGATGGATAATGTCATAACCAGCGATTAACCCAGAAGTTATCTCTCCCCCTACCTTGGTCCCGACCTCGATTCCAAAGCCCTCTTCTAGTGTAACTTCGATGTACTTCGTCACTATCGGCGCCGCTGTCCCCGGGGGAAGATGGTAAGCGCCTTCGGTAACATAATATAGGAGGCTATGCCCCCTTGGGTCTTCCCAGTTAAGCATCCACCTGACTATCATTGACATGACTTCATCGTCCGCCAACTCAAGGCGGTCATAGTATAAATTCCGCAGGATGGAATTTGACAAGGCTATGATACGGCCGTTGCCAATTAACTCGGCGGCACCCACGGGCGCGAACTCGCCCTCGCCGTAAAGTATCGGCTCAGGCTCCCTCGCCGTCAGATCAACGCCGAAACCGGTTTCGATGGCAGTTATAACCGGCACCGCGGGTGAATCGACGAGGAGGGTGGGAAGACCGGGTCCCAAGAAACGAGTCACATCCGGGCGGACTATATCGTAGATGGGCTTCTCCCGCGGAAAGACGTTAATGGTCCTAACACGCGCGTCGTCCTCTGAAACCCCTGATGCCGTTATAGTGATCCAGTTGGCCAATTTCTCCGTTAGGCCTGTAGGTACAGTCACACTTGCCTCGACATCCTCATTCTCGCCGGGCCCGAGGCTGACCGCGTTCTGGGAAAGAGAGACCGGCCACCCGAGTTCATCCTCGATCGTGAGAGTGTAACTATCACTATTGGTCCCGATGTTCGTTACTGTGACATCATATTTCAAAACTTCTCCAGCCCCACCGACATTTATGGTAGGTGAAACCATCACGGAAACATCATAATCCTTCTCTATCCTAAGCGAGCATATGCTGTAGAGGCCGATTTCGTTCGTCCCGGTCGCACTCTGATAGGCACTTCCGATTCCCGTCGTCGTATCGACATTGGCAATCACTTGGTAGGCTGCTCCCCCCCATTGGTTGGTATCATCCTGCACTTGATCATGCTGGAAATAGAAGCCGACATCGAGGGCCGTGAGGATTTTGTTATGAACCGCTGAATAGTTGTGACCGCCGTAATCGCTGCTATCCATGATGAGCAGGCCTCCACCACCATTTACAAAGTTGACTATCGCCTGAACATCGCTATCGGGTAGCTGGGCCGGATCACCCCCTACATACCTATCGCCGAGTTGCATCTGTGGTATAACCAAAATGTCGTAGCCCGAGAGGAGGGCTGATGTTATGGGCGTTGTGGCAACACCTGTAAGCGTGTACCCCTTGGCCTCAAGTGCATCCTCGAGTTGTTGACAATTAACTTCAGGGTTGTCGATTTTGTTGTAAACCCCATAACCCTCAAACCAGAGCACCTTCGTCGCGCCTGGTTTCATCCACTGGAACGCCTTGTCGAGGAGCACATCGAAGTACGGGTCTGTATTTCTGTTATCGTTCCACCTAGTGTTTCTACACGTTGCAACTGTTCCCGCGGCGACGACTGCACCAGAGCCTACCCTAGCAGCGACCATCACAGGTGGAGAACTGGTGTACTCCTTTAGAGGGGCAATTCCCTCCAAATTGGTATTATATGTAGTGGTTTTTCCTGAAACGATGGTTGATGGTTCTCCTTGCGCGCTCAGAGGAGTTATTAAAACTAGGGATAAGAGTAATAAAAATACTACCGCTCCCACCAAGGCCCTTTTTGCGGACAAATTACAGCCTCCGTCAACCTTATTACTGAAGAATCGTCTATTTAAAAGAGTTTCGGCAATCAGAATAAGACTTTCGGCAAATTCGGAGGCGGTTCAAACGCCAAGTCTTCAAAAAGCAATTGGAATATTCATAATTCTGGTGGTAGTTTCGGTAGGTGCTTGCATTTATTTTTACCAGGGAGGAGCAGAGGAGGGCCAAGGAGAACGGGAAACGCAGGTGTGGTGGATAGCGAGTGATCCTCACGTAGGTTATGGCACGGTAGATTCTCTGGGAGTGGGGATAGAAGACGTCAATGAATATGTTGAGAAAATCGAAGGGGTAGAAGTGGATTATGCAATTCTACTGGGGGACCTTATTCACGAGAGTAGTTGGTACAGGGGGAGGTTCCTACGTTCGATGGACAACCTAAAAGTCGAGAACTGGTATTACATTCTTGGAAATCACGACTTCGAAAATCCACCTTGGGAAGAAAACCTGTTGCCACCAGTTGACACGATGTTGAATGTAATGGGAATGAAGTGGATCCTGATTTCAGATCACATGGGCGACACGTACGATGCTCCTGCGGAAGCTACAGGCGGAACCATGCCAGAAGATGTGAAGGCATGGGTAGTAGACCAAATACTCTATTCCGACGAGCCGGTATTCGTGTTCTCGCATCAGCCGCCAGCTCAATGGGAAGTCTGGAACGAAGAAATTCTGGATTTTGTTGTGGGGTCAGAGTTACGGGCGTGGGTATACGGTCATGTTCATGATTGGAGCGCTTATTGGCATGAAAATCAGACGCTTATCATCTCCGATTGCTCCCTTGACTGGGCAAACAATTACAAGGGCGTGTTCATGTTTCTGGAGCGGGAGGATGACACGGTTAACGTGACGCTGAAATTTAGAGATCACAAAAACCACGAGTGGATTGAGGCGCCGCTTAAAGGGGAAATGGTTGAAAACATAAGCTTCTCCGTTGAAGTTGCCTAGGGTGTAAGAATTGAAAAACAAGAAATCGATTTTTTCTTCGTTAATGCTTGCAACACTACTCGTCCTTGGAACAACAACAATTGCTTCATCGGATCCTGTCGAAGACGAGCCGATTTACGTGTACCTAACGTGGTTATCTGACCCTGCCCACACGATAAACGTCAACTGGCGCACTGATAGAAACTACGTCGGTGAGGTTCATTACGATACCGAGTCCCGGGGCGGTGCCCCCGGAGCTTATAGTTCTACTACCGAGGGCACGGGAGGGGTAACCACCTCGAAGTTCGAAGGCTACATCCACCACGTCGGGCTGACCGAGCTCGAGCCGGACACCACATACTACTTCATCTGCGGTAACCCGGACTACGGCTGGAGCGAGGAACTAGCCTTTAGGACAGCGCCGGTTGGGAGGAAAAACATAAGATTTGTCGTGGGGGGAGATTCCCGCTGGGAAACTCGCTATTCGTATCCGGAATGGCCAAGCTCCCGTGATACTATTTCCCAGCTAATGGCGAGCTATAATCCGGACTTCGTGCTCTTCATCGGCGATTATATCTGGAGTGGTCAGGAGCAAAACGAACCTGATACTTGGGATAACTGGCTCGGAGCGATGTACAAGTACTGGCGCACCGAAGACGGCAGGCTAATTCCCATGATTCCTGTAATCGGGAACCACGAAGTTACTTACCCGGAACCGCTGGAATACGATCCAATGGTTGACGCCTCAAATTATTACATGCTGTTCGTCCCTCCAGAAAATAGACCGCATTACTCGCTCAACTGGGGGCCAGACCTTCACATCACGGTTCTTGATAGCGAGATTGTAAACCCGAGGAGCGATAGTTGGGGCGAGCAAATGGATTGGTTGAAACAGGATTTAATTGAGCACTACGATTATCTATGGAAGCTTGCCGCAGATCACAAGCCACCCTTGGATGGTACCGATTTTCTGAACGAGTGGATTCCAGAATTTGATACTTATCATTTGGACCTGGTGTTTTCAGGCCACGAGCACTATTACGAGCGATCTCATCCAATAAACCTACTACAGAACCAATACTCCCTTTCATCAGAAAGTTACGAGTCGCCGGAAAATGGAACCATTTATGTAGTCAGTGGGGGATGGGGTGCACCCAATTATGATTCTCCCCCGCACTGGTATTCGACTCGCGGACCGATAAAGGACTACCACTTCACCGTGGTGGATGTTTACGAGAATGGCTCGCTTCATCTCAAGGCTGTGAATTTTAATGGCGAAGTTATCGACGAATTTGCCATTCAGAAGGATGTTCAATCCCAGTCGGGAAAGGGAGGAGGGATACCGGTCGCTCCGGTGGCAGCTATCGTGATTACACTATGTGCAATAATTGTTTTCTTATATCTCCGAAGTATCAAAGGTAAATCGGGACAGTCAAACATATCCGAAAGTATGAGGGATTGATTTGGACGCCGGGATGATAAAAAAAATCGTACCGTTTATCATATTTTGTATCTGTGTGTGCGCTGGAGTTGTCGCATTAGCTCTCATAAGTGGACCTCCTAGTGAGGGGGGACTGTTTGAGAACCTGGAAGCGCTTTACGTAACCGCCTCCGATGCAACTCTCAAGGCCGAATATTATCATATTGAAAATCAATGGTCAGATGTAAAAATCAGGTTCGAATTTAAAGAGGATTCTTCCGCCGTGTGGAATTACACGGATTGGCAAGAGATATCAGAGGATGTAGAGAATGGGACGCTCTACGAGGATATCAGCAATCTTACTGCCAGCACTCGCTATGAATTCAAAGCCGTCTTGCAGCACGACTTTGAGATGATATCTAGCCCGATTAGCTCCTTTGAAACATATTCCATACCCCTAACCTACGAGGCTTCCGGAACCATAGATTACACAGTGGATGGTGACACTATCCAAGTTAACCTGACTTGGGTCAACCCATCCACAACAGGAGTTCAGACCGGGAGCGGTCAACGCGTGAGGTTCTCGGGAGGGGTAGATGCCCCAGAGATGGGGAATGTGGGAGGCGATGAGTCAAAAAGTTACGTGCGTGACCACTTCTGTTCGTGGGGGACTGAGGTTTTTCTGGACCTCGACAATTTATCCGACAGACCCTACCATGATGAGGTCGGGAGGCTCCTCGGCGTTATTTACGTAAAGAAGAATGGCAAGTGGGTCAACGTGAACGCCGAGCTGCTCAGGTGGGGGCAGGAAGCATATCCAAATCACGATTGGCTTAAGTACAGGCATTACAGGTCAGAGTTCAACCCAGATGCATGGCTCGAAAACGATTATCCGTACGTGCTCTGACTGTCGCTTCCCCAAGATATATTTGTAATGGACTGAGGGTGTTCCAGATACTTCCAACCTTAGGTCAAACAATACGTTAAAACAAAAAACCCTTCTTGTTGCATTTTTGAGATTCCATATGTTAAGTAAAAACTAATTTTCTCAGGTCGATGATGAGGGGCTTCAGCCCGGCCTTCTCTAGCTCGCGTTTGACCTCCCCAGATTTCTCCGGACCGATCGACGACCCGGCACTTTTCGGGTGACCTCCACCACCAAATCGCTTCATGATCTCGGACGCGTCTATTTTATCGAAATCCGCTCGGGTGTTTAACCAACATCCGCCTTCATAGAAGACCGCACATGCTTTGGCAACCCCCTCTCGGTAGAGGGAAAAGACGATGTGTCCGGACACCGTTGAGCTATCCATTTCACCGGGCGGCATGATGATTATCGCGGCATCGGATTTTTGTTCCTTCACCTTTTTAGATATCATTTGGACGGCTTTCCCGGCCTTCCTCCTCAAGTTTCTGGTGTACGAAAGCTCATCCTCAAATTTTCTCCTCACGGAGTCCACCCCCTCGAAGGCCAAGGTCCTCGCAAGTTCCCGGAATCGCTCGATTGTTGAAATTGCCTTCACGGTATCGTTCACGTCCCAGGCTGGGTCGTAACCCTTAACCATTTCTGTAGGTGGTTCGGTGAGGTAGCTCACGGAATCTGCTCTGTCGGCGATTTGTACCAACTTGTCATTTTCCATCCCGAGGTAAACGGCCAGCAAACTCGCCGCACTTTTCGCTTCCGGATTGTAAATTTTCTTTTCGGATTTTCCCTCTTGGACCGGGTTGCTGTGGTGGTCTATCCAGACGCGCGTCTTGATCAACTTTGGGAGGGGCAAGTCCACGACTATGTCGTACTCCCCGCTCAACTCTCCCCTGTAGGTTCCGGTATCCACGGTCGCATTCGGAAATCGTTTGAGAATTAGCGCGGCACAAATAACTCCGTCGACGTCCTCGCCGTGCGTTAAAATTTTTATTCCCTTTCGGCCCATCCTATCCCAACCTCTTTTGCCCGACTGAAATTTAATGTTTCCCATTTGTTAGGTAAAAAAAGTATAGAAAGGCTACTCTACCCGCCAAGTTCTCGCGCTATCTGCTCGAGCGTTGTCGCGAACTTTTCGATCTCCTGCTCAAGGTTGTAGTAGTGCACCGATGCCCGCACAGTGCCCTCCACGCCAAGATGGCGCATGGTCGGTTGAGCGCAATGGTGCCCCGAGCGAACCGCTATACGGGCGAGCTCATCCAACATCGAGGCGACATCGTGATGGCCCAAACCGCTAACGTTAAAACTGACAACACCTCCCCGCCGTTTTAGCTCGCGAGGACCATAAACTTCCACACGCTCGAAACCCGTTATGTCCAACATCTGCTCGGTCAGCTTTCGTTCGCGCTTGGCAATTCGTTCGGTGCCAATTTCGAGCACGTACTCACAGGCTCGGCCAAGTCCGATGACTCCCGGGATGTTTGGCGTCCCGGCGTCGAAAATCTGAGGTGGTTTAACCAGATCATATCCATGCTCTTTAACTTGTTCGACGATACCTCCACCCAACAAGAGTGGCTCGAGTTCCGTCAAGCGGTCCTCGCGCGCGTAGAGGAAGCCAGTGCCTTGTGGACCCAGTAATCCCTTGTGCCCGGGCGCGGCCAAGAAATCACACCCGAGCTTTCTGACATCGACGGGCATGTGACCGACTGATTGGGCAGCGTCGATGAGGTACGGTACGTCGTGCTCCCGAGCGAGCTTGCCAATTTCTTCAACGGGCTGAATGCTCCCGACCGCGTTGGAAACGTGATGGGTTGTTATGAGGCGAGTTTTATTATCTATTGCAGCCTCAACCGCAGCCGGATCGACCATGCATTCGCGTGAGGCTTGAATGAGCTCGAGTTTGACGCCTCGCTCGCGCTCCAGACGCTGCCAGGGGAGGAGGTTGCTGTGGTGTTCGAGGACCGTTGTCAAGATCTTGTCCCCTTTGCGCAGTTTTAGACCCCGAGCGACGATGTTAATAGCCTCGGTCGTGTTCTTCGCGTAGGCGATCTCCCCGGGCTTGGCGTTGATCACCCGGGCGAGCTTTTCACGGGCCTTTTCAAACGCTTCGGTCGCGCGTCGGGTTACGCGATGAAGACCTCGACCGATGTTGCCGCCGTACTCGTTAAAATATTCCAACATTGCGTCTATGATCGGTTGAGGTGTGGGCGTTGTAGCGGCGTTATCCAAATAGATGATGCCCGTGTGCAGGAACGGGATCTCCGCCCGAACTTCTTCAACGCTTTTTGCTATGTGTGCTTCCCCCAGCTGGTTCCACGTGCACGACCACCGAGGTCAAGTCGGCTATTCGTGTTTTTAAATCGTGCTCAACTCGCGTTGCTACCCCGTGCGCTCTGGCGACGCTCATCTCTGGGTCGACGTAGATGTGCAAGTCTGCAAATATGCGGGATCCCACCCTGCGGGCACGGCATCTGTGGCATCCCAGCACGCCCGGCACACTCATGACAATTCGATTTATCTCGGCCAAGACTTCCGCGCCTGGGCTCGCTCCCATCAAGATATTTAGTGCATCACGCCCGATGCGGAACCCCCACCGGAGAATGAGTGCTGATATCACCAATGCAACAAAGGGATCCGCCCACGCGTGCCCAAGCCCCACTAGCCCAAGTCCAGCTATGATCGCTACTGAGGAAACGGCGTCGGTAAGCGTATGGTAGCCGTCCGCGACGACTGATAGGCTGTTGACCTGCCTGCCCGTGCGGATTTTGTATCTCGCCAAGGCGCCGAAAATCACGAGGCTCAGACCCGCCAACAGGAAGAGTTCAGGCGTTGCCTTGGTGACCGAGCCAAGGTGAATTTTTTCCATTGCTAAGTATGCCACCCGAGCGCCGGCGAAGATGAGCACAGCCGCCAGCAGGATTGAAACTAAAGTTTCAGCTTGGGCATGGCCGTAGAGATGTTCTCGATCCGCCGGACGTTTGGAGACGCGCAGCCCGGCGAAGACGCCCACGGAGGTAACCGTATCGGAAAGCGCATCTATGCCGCCAGCGATAAAAGCAAGGCTCCCAAAGAGGGTGGCCGCCCAGAACTCGACAACCCCAACCGCTGTGGTCGTGATTATTGAAATTATCGTCGCCCGCTCGGCCGGGTCCCTCAACATTTTGACGCCTTTTAAACGTAGCTGTAGGGCCTAAAAGGGTAACCGGCCCCTGCGGAAAATCACAGCAACCGCGTCAAACCGATGACCTGAACGTTGCCAACGCCCGGCATGCTCACGAGTTCCCGCTCGAGCGGCTCGGTCCCGCCCGCCTCATCCGGAACGACCGCGACGACGCGAAGAGCCTCCAGCCCGAAGGCAATCGGTTCGCGCGAGATCGAGTGAACCTTGATGCGTTTCTTTATCGCGGCCTCAAGGTGGGTCAGATTCACCTCCGGGCTCTTCGGCATTAACCTAAGAGTGACTGCTACCTCGCCCATGCAAACACCTAAGGCCCCGTGAACCCGCAGCTCGGGCAGCGGTAGGGGTTGCTGAGGCGTCGGCACTTCGAGCAGCGCCATAATTCAAAGGAGCTGCAGCTGGGGCATGGGAAGCGGGTCGCCCGCTCGCCCGGTGCTATCTCACGGTTGCATGAGGTGCACACGTTTGCCATGGGCATCATCTTTCACTTGAGTTTCAACTTAATAACTTCTGGGGAGCTCAGGGGAGTTCCTCTAAGGTGGTCTTGATATCAAGTTTTTCTCCATCGCGCAATATCGTGGCTCCCACCGATTCCCCGACCTTCCTAGACAAGATATTCTTACGCAGCTCCTCGATCTTTTTCACGGGTTTGCCGCTGAATTCTAGGATGACATCGCCCGCAGAGATCCCCGCGCGGTCAGCTGGACTTCCCTCCACCACTCCAACCACAAGTACTCCCGTATCACTTTGGATGTCGTAGCGCTGTGCGACCGCCTCGTTGATGCTTATCCCGTTAATTCCGAGCCACGGGAACAAGGCCTTTCCGTGTTTGATTATGTCTCCAGAGCAGCGAATCGCCATGTTTATTGGGATGGCGAACCCTATCCCTTGAGCGAACGGAATTATCGCAGTGTTGATTGCCACCGCCTTGCCGTTTTCGTCGATTAGAGGCCCACCGCTGTTGCCCGGATTTATCGCAGCGTCGGTCTGGATCAGGTCCTCGAGTGTTCCAGACTTCGAACGGATAGTGCGACCGAGGGCGCTTATGACCCCTGAGGTCACCGTGGGACCGCCAGGCAAGCCGAACGGATTTCCTATGGCGAAAACTGGTTGTCCGACCTTGACTTTGTCAGAGTCGGCGAACTCTACGGCAGGAAGTCCCTCGGCGTCGACTTTTATGACAGCGATGTCCACACTGGGACAGACTCCCACAATTTCACCTTCAAGCATGCGCCCGTCGTAAAATGTAACGGCGATACGCTCGGCTCCCTGAATCACGTGGCTGTTTGTCAGGATGTACCCATCAGGCCTTATGATGGTCCCGGAACCCATGCCCCTCACCGGGATCGGTTGGAAAAATATATCGCGGAAGTGCCTTAGGGTGTTCACGTTAACCACGCTCTTGCTCACTCGCTCGATCGCCTCGAGCACCGGAGGGCTACCTCCTGAACCCATTATAATCAGTGGGTTTTTGTCCAAGGTCGATAAAAAACTTCTCACGTTAGCAAATTAAATCCTCAAAGACAAGATTGATAGATGGGCCCGTAGTCTAGACTGGATAGGACACAAGCCTGCGGAGCTTGCGACTCGGGTTCAAATCCCGACGGGCCCGCCATTACCCCGAAAACGGATTAAACAGGGAATAGTTAAAGCTAATAAAAACTATTGGGCCGACGCTCGATGCTCCGCGCGTCGGCCGGCTGGCATTCTTAGTTTTTCGGTGTTTATTTTGAAAGGACATCAAAGAAACACTAGAGCCACGGATGGAAGTAGGAAACAAATAGCAGCACGCCCACGAGAAGTAGTCCCCAGGCCCATGGACGGACCTCTTTGCCCTTTCCCGCAGCAACCTTGACCAGTGGATATATCACCATGCCTGCAGCGAGACCAAAACCGATATTGTAGGTGAAGATCACCATCGCTATTGTGAAGACTGCTGGAAGCGTCTGAGTCAAGTCATCAAAGTTTATGAACCTTATCTGGGCCATCATCAAGACTCCCACGATGATAAGTGCTGGAGCTACGGCAAGCTGCAGAAAATCAGGTGCTATATCATGCAACCCCGTAAAGAAAGGTGTTACTAGTAGTACGGCGAGGAATAGGATACCAGTCGTAATAGCTGTCAAACCCGTCCTGCCCCCTGACTCGAGTCCTGCTGCCGACTCTATGTAAGTTCCCGCGGTACTAGTACCAAAGATAGCTCCGACAGCCGTCAGGGAAGTGTCGACTAGCATCGGCTTTTCGATCCTAGGCAGCCTACCCCTTCTGTCGAGGAATCCAGCTTTCGAACCCAAGCCGATCAGCGGCCCCGTTGTGTCAAAGAAGTCCATCAAGAATACAACTATTATCAGAGAAATCATCGATGTGGAGATGATATCCGCGAAGTCAAATTTCAGAAACACTTCGCTCCAGTTCGGGAAGGCGCCGGTTAGGGATGGAATTTCTCCCGGTAGCGCCGTTCCAAAGCCCGCAACTCCCAAGCCAAGTCCGACGAACAACGTGACCAAGATCCCTATCAACAAAGCCCCCTTTATCTTACGGACAAATAAAAACCCAGCAACAGCTGTGCCAAGTAGCACGAGGAGTATTTCAACTGTGGTAAAGTCCCCAACCGTAACGGGTGCACCTAGTGTACCTGGTTTCCCCGGCAAACTAATGCCAGCATACGCGAGGCCTATGAAAAGTATGAACAACCCGATTGCTACTGCCCAACTTGCAGACAGAAAATGTGGAATCGCTGCAACTAACTTCTTTCTCAAACCACTCAATGTGAAAATTATGAATATTATGCCTGCAATGAATATGCCCGCAAGAGCCTGCTTGAAGGTGAATCCAAATGCTAAAACCATGGTGGATGCAAAGAAAGCATTTCCCCACGTGTAAGAGGCCATTGCAAATGGTCTGTTTGCGTAGAGTCCACATGCGATGCAACCTACCGCGGCCGTCATTATTGTCGCGATCATTACAGGGCCGAAAGGCATTCCTGCAGAACTTAGAATAGATGGATTAACGATGACGATGTAAAGCATAGTCATAAATATTGTCGCGCCAGCTAAAATTTCCGTTCTGATATTTGTTTGCAACTTCTTCAGTCTAAAATACTTTCTGACTCCCATTTCAAACCTCCTTGATAATATGGCATTTCTTCTGTTTTTATAGGTTTTGGGGTTTCGCTAATCACGGAGGTTCCCCGCAAAAAACTTAATTTCCAATTTTTCCTGCTTTATCAGTGTGCCCGGGCCAAAAATGCTACTGCGCATAAAGCGCAAAGGACTTTAAATTCGGCAAATGAACTCTCGCAAGGAAGGTTAAACTGTTTGAAAAATAACCGTATCACCGCGTGCGCATGATCAAATGGGTGAAAAGGTGAACAAAGAGCTCGTAGACGCGGCGTTGGGGAGAGTCCCCTCCGATCTTGTGATAAAGGGCGCGAGCCTTGTGAATGTAAACACCGCCGAAATTGAGGAGAACGTTGATATTGCCGTGAAGGACGGGAGGATTGCGCTGGTCGGGGACGCTAGCCACTGCGTTGGAAAAGGAACCAAAGTGGTCAAAGCGGGAGGCGAGTACTTCGCTCCGGGGCTTCTCGACGCCCACATACACATCGAGAGCTCCATGGTCACGTTGACTCAGTTTGCTAGGGCAGTTCTTCCCCGCGGGACGACCGGTGTGTTTATAGATCCTCACGAGATTGCAAATGTGCTCGGGCTGCGTGGAATTAGGTTTCTCATCGATGAAAGCAAAAGACTCCCGCTGAAGGTGTTCGTCGAAATCTCTTCGTGCGTTCCAGCGGCTCCGGGGCTTGAAACAACCGGCGCAGAACTCGGGTTAAAAGAAATCACAAGCGCCCTGAAATTAAAAAATGTCGTTGGGCTTGCCGAAGTGATGAACTTCCCCGGAGTCCTCGCGGGAGATGAAAAAGTTCACCGAAAGATTGCAGCATCGAGGAGTGCGGAAAAAGTCGTTGAGGGACACGCGCCTGGCCTGCTCGGCAGGGAACTCGCTGCCTACATCTCGGCTGGCATAAGGTCCGATCACGAGTCATTCACCGAAAAGGAGGCGGTCGAGAAGCTTAGGCGGGGAATGAAGCTCGAGATGAGGGAAGGATCCGCCGCGAAAAATCTATCTACACTCATAAAACCCATCCTAAAGCTGAAGTTGGACACGCGCCACTGTCTACTCGCAACTGATGATAGACATCCTTACGACCTGCTTAGCGAGGGCCACATAGATCACGTGGTCAGACGGGCCATAGAGGAGGGGGTCGACCCGATTAGGGCAATTCAAATGGCGACGACAAATACGGCCAATCATTTCGGGATCTCGGACATCGGCGATCTCTCACCTGGAAAAATTGCCGACATTTTGGTGGTTGAGGACTTGGAAAAATTCGAGGTGAAGAAAGTGTTTGCCGATGGAAGGCTCGTGGCAGAGGACGGAAAATTGCTGTTGACACTTCGGCAGCGTGCTTATCCTAAGTTTGTGAAAAATAGTGTGAAGTTGAAGAAAAAAATAACAGCTTCGGATTTTGTAGCGAAATCGCCCTTAGCCTTCGGGCGGGTGAACGTTAGAGTTATCGGCGTCATCGAGGGCGAAATAATCACCGAGCACAAAATCCTGAGTTTGAGGGTGAAGAATGGGGAGATGATGCCAGATCTCGCACGAGACGTAATTAGGGTTGCTGTGGTCGAGCGTCATCGAAAGACAGGCAACATCGGGCTTGGCTTTGTTCGAGGGTTCGGCATGAAGAGAGGAGCGCTGGCATCGAGCGTCGGGCACGATGCACACAACATAACCGTCGTGGGAATCAACCCAGAGGACATGGCTGTGGCAGTGAATGAGGTCGTCAGATGCGGTGGCGGTCAAGTAGCGGTTTTGAAAGGAAACCCCATCGCCAAGCTTGAGTTGCCAATCGCCGGACTCATGTCGGATAGGAGTGTTCAGACCGTGAGCGCACAACTAGAAATGCTCCATCGCGAGGCGAAAAGATGTGAGGTGAAATTGAAATCGCCTTTCATGACAATGTCATTCCTGCCGTTGGTGGTGATCCCAAAGTTAAGAATCACGGACAAGGGCTTGGTCGACGTAGAGAAGTTTGGATTCACGGATTTGATCGTGAGACGGGCCCGCCACTAAACTTTCAGAATTTTCATCAACTGACGCGCGTTATCGTAAAGAAAATAATTATTGAACATTATGTAAGCCTCCCGATGTTTTTTTGCTAACGCTTTGGCTTTTTTCGCCAGCTGTTTTAGTTCGGTAAGCGAGTACTTGTAGTTGTAATCGTATTCGCGAGGATTTAGCCCGTGCAGCCTGATGTAAGCGATCGAATGTTTAGAGACCGGCTCGCGACGCATCAAATCAACCACGTGCACGAGTTCGAGTTCCTCGCATAGCTCCGCGATCTCGTCTGGATGTTCCTTCCAGTCGCCTCGTGGTTCCCAAGCCAGCGCTAGCTTGCCGCGGTCAATCTTACCTAAAAACTTGTGCATGTTTACGATGTTCTCGGGCACAAACTTGAAGTTCGGTGGGCATTGAATCACACAGACTTTGGCTTCGAGGACGTCGCAGATCTCCTTGGTTCGACGCCAGGCCTCGAAGTTTTCCTTGGTTGGCCTCAGCCAGCCGTATTTATTTAGCTGCGCCTCTTTCGGTTTGATTCCCGCCCGGCGCCAGGTCGGGCTTGTCGGCAGGTGCGTTATCGCCTGCCACGCCTTCAAAGCGAACTCGAAGTCCCCAGGCGCCTCGGCACGCCATCGCTCTGCAGTTTTGACCATGGGCAATTTGTAAAATGTCTGCTGAACCTCGACCAGCGAAAACTTCTGGATGAATGCCCTGAATCCACCTTTATAAAAGCCCCATCCACATGTCCCGACTTTAATCATCTCATCGCCCAGTCCGCTCAAGGCAAATTAATTTAAGTCGGGTTAAAATAAAACGAAGATGGTGCGGAGGTAACTCAGCTGGGAGAGTGCCGGCCGTTTGGGAACACACTCAAACGGGCAAAACTGAAGTTCCCAGTAATGGACGCGGACATCCGGATGTCGCGGGTTCAAGTCCCGTCCTCCGCACCATAGGCTTCATGAAGCAAATTAGTGTTAGAGGAGATTTCTGGGCCCTAACGAATAAGTTTTCATTACTTATCAACCTCAAAGAAAGAAAATTCCTATTACCAAGGATAGAGCCATGAGAGCCAATCCAAAAATAAATATGAGCGCGCCCTGCTTCCTCTGCGTTTCCCGATACTCTAGATAAATCTTAGCTTGGTCGCCCTTCCCTGCCGAATGCGCATACCACTCCTCGAACCCAGGCCTACCCCAGCCAGATAGGAAAAACCCTCCAATGACCATGGTTATAGCCCCCAAGAAAAAGAGTAGCTCGACGAAAGTTTCCATCCCATCATTTAGCGTGCCTGACCCCAAGAGCGAAATTACGAGGATGATTATGATAACCGCGAAGAAGACAGTTAAGTACCTGAGTAATCTCATCTTCAACCCCGAGTGCAAATATCTCAGGCGCGGGTTGCCTTCGACAGCGAGGAGAGCAGTTTATCTTCCCACGTGGCTTGGTGATCGAAGTGGTTGTTCGGGTCAGCTATGAGGGTGTATAGCCAGTAGATGCCGAAAATACCCATCGTCACTATGGTTAGCACTATATAGAGGATGATGTTTCGATCTGGGGTTGAGCGAAACCGGCGCGGCAGTTCGAGAGCCACGACGGGTCCAGCCGTTTTTTCTAGGTCCTCCAAAAAGAAATCCTCACGCCTTTCGTGGCGGTAAAAGTCCCTCATGAGGAAATAACCAACATACAAACCGACGAAGGGTATGAAAAAGCATAAAATGGCCCACAAGAAGGCCGGTTGCTCCTTCTCATTTAGTTTTGCCTCCCTGGTGCTTAGCTCAAGGGAAGCTAGCTTATCTTCAATTTTGCGTTTTTTCTTCCCAGCCGATGAGCCCAGCACTCTAACTATATCCTCCTCAAGCAGTTGGTGGCGCTTAAAGTGCTCATTCCTGCGCTTGATGAGCATGTAAATTAGAATGAGTAACAAGATGGCGCCTATAACACCTGCCAAAGCCATAACCCCGATGGCAATGACATGAGCCACAGTAATTTTTGCAGGGATTTCCCAGCTCCACATTAAAAACCCTGCAACCGCGACACTTGCTGCCATGGCGAAAAATATGAGCGGGATAAATGCCCATAACGGTGAGAGCCTTTTATCAGTTTCATCGCGCATTCGCACGCTTCGACTTAAACTTTCCATCTGTGCTTCGGGGGCCATAATATTTCACCTGGTTTTCACCTCAGCTAATCAATCTTTTTTAGTCGTGGCAGGTTTTAAATGTAGCCTGCCTATCCCGGGCTGAAGGTATTCGAAAAATGTTTCAAACTTAACTATCCCACCAAAAATCTAAAGCCGCATCGTTTCGTAGCTCAACTTCAACTCACCATTCTTGCCCCACTCAAAAACCGGCACCTCGCGCCGAAGCCGCTTGAACTTCTCGCTGAGCGCATGCACGATGATCGGCAAAGCGATCGTCGCGTCGGCAAAACACATCACCTTGCCCGCGCTTCGGTGGATCTTCCCCCACGACTGTGCCTCCTCGAAGCTGCCCCCCGAAAGCCCGCCCCAGTGGGGAGAGTCCGTCGTTATCTGAATGGCATATTTGTGGCTCCGGTCGTGGCGCGTTTGGTAGCTGGCGATGACCGCGGTCTGCTGGATGAAATTCTTGGGTACACCGCCCCCGAGGTAAACCACGCCAGTCCGCTTTGCATTCTCAGTAATTCGAGAGCTCTCCTCAACATCCTTGAGCGCATCGATCAGTATTCGCCTGCGAATATGACGAACGCTCTTTCCCACCTTCATCTTGCGGCCTCTTCGATTGGCGAGCATTATCGAAAAACCGAGAGCACTATCATTCAAGGCCGGGCAAAAAGTCGGGACCCCCCTCCGATAAGCACTCACCAGGATCGAGTCTTTCTCCCTACCAACTTTGCTTAGGGTTTTTCCAAGCAAATACGTGATCTCACGGGAAGAGTAAGGATAGTTGTCCCTCAAGCCATGGGAAAAGCTTTTCTCTATCCAGCTATCGAACTTATAAAATCCCACTTCATCCGCGAAGACGTCGTAAATCCTGTCCACCTTGTATTTTCTCAATTTCACGTCGTCTGTTAGTTGAGTACCAATGTAGTGTTTCTTTCCCTTTGCTTCGTATGCATCGTGATAAAGATTTGCCCCCGTGCTCACCAAAACATCGATCATCCGGCGTTTTATCAAGTACGAGATAACCTTCCGCATGCCCGCGGGAATCAACGCCCCGGCCAAGCCGAGCCATATCACGGTGTTGCGTTTCCGAAGCATCCGCGCCCATACTTCAATGACTTCCGCAAGTTTTCTCCCCTGAAACCCTGTCCAGAGCATGCCCTCCGCAAGCTCGCTGACGCTTCGCTCGGGCCAAACCTCGAGAGGCTCCGTCGGATACTTGAAAATTTTTCTCCGCATAGTTCAAGATGGCAGGGTTTTGCTATAAAATTATCTATTCACTTCCCCCGAGCACACGGGGAAGTTCAGCTAACGATTTAATGGTAAAATCTGCTCTTTCGCCTATGCCCCAATCCCTCCGCTTCAGCAAAATCGTTCGCATGCCCGCCGACTTTGCTCCTTTGATATCGGTAAATGGTTTATCACCCACAAAAACACATTCGCTCGCTCGCAGACCTAGCTTCGACGCAGCGAGCAAAAATGGCTCCGAGTCGGGCTTGGTGCTCGTAGTATCTTCGCCGCCGATGACAATCGTATCGAAGAACTCTGCAAACTGAAAACGCTTTATCCTTCTCTTTTTCCAGCCCTTACTGCCATCGGTGTCGGTGACCAGGCCAAGCTTGTAACCTTTGCCCTTGAGATAAACGAGAATGCGCTCGGTATCCGGGTAAGGCTTGCTCGCTCTAGCATACGTGGTCCAATACAAATGCGTTAGCTCCTTGACCAACAAGCGTGAAATTTTTTGTTCCGCATTAATTTCCCTGAGCAGCACAGGCCACCAGATATCACGATCGTACTTCGTTGCGATGTTCATCTGATCATCGAGCGCTCTGAGTTTCACACGTATGCTCTCCTCGCTTACCTTGGCGCCGCTTCGTGCGAGATACTGGCAGAGTTTCCTCGCTACCGCAAGGTGTGTGGCTTTTAATCCGGCTTGACCATCGATGAGTGTTTCATCCAAATCGAAAAGTACTGCTTTAATCATAGGTTCAGGCGACAATTTTTCCCTCACCACCACAAAACCTAGTCACGTAGTCGATTACGGTTTGCGCCGCGCCATCCAAAATTTTCTCCTCAATTTCTGGCGCTCCGCAAATGAGCAGCAAGACGTCTTTTGTCGCTATGGTGACCTTCGTCTCGTCGGCGTCGCGGTAGGGATAAATTGCGATGAGCTTCTCAGCGTCCGAGACCACGAGCTCGTTGCCATTTAGCTCGATCGGCTCGCCCATGCCGATACCCAGAAATTTCTCCCCCTTCCGCGCAAAACGCAACACGAGGTTTCCTCTCAACTTACTCATGTCGAACGCCCCCATCGCGATGCATGATTTGATTGAGGCCAAGTTGTAGGCGTCGACGAGCGTGTTTATCGTGGGCAGTGGCTTTTCAGCAAGAATCCGCCGAATGAGCGCCTCAGCTGCGGGCCTGTTTTTTGTGGGGTCGATACCGATGCGCCAGAAGAAGTCTCTATAAGCTCTAAAAATCGGAACATCCTTTACAGTGGCGAGATCATAAGTTTGCTTTATCTCCCCGATCATTTTCTCTTTGAATTGCTGTAGTTCCATTTTTTCCCTTTTGACCCTCACTCCGTTGACATGCACAACCAAAACGTGCAGACCCGGAAAGCGTTCCTTCAAATCCGAGCCTATTTTCAGAACCATCTCGATCACGTCTCCCTAGGAATTTCAATCGCCTTATGAGTTTCAACCAAATTATACTTAGGTACCCTATTTGTAGTGGTGAGACGTGTGGGTTTGGGATGTACTGAATTTGCGGTTCCCGGGGATACATTAGAAGATAAGTTAAGGGTATTGGAATCGCATGAAATGTGGTTGGAATTGGTCAACGACGGTTTTGATGAAAAACGATTAAAGGACATTTTAAAGATATTGCCGAATTTTAATACCTCGATCGAGTCCGTTCAAGCTTATCTACAGCATGACCTGCATATGTTGAGCTCGAAAGATATGGACAGGAAAGCGGCTGTGCATCACGTGGAAGAAACAATAAAAATAGCCTCTGCAATAGGGGCGCGAAATATCGTGGCAGTCGTTACCTACGGAAAGCCAACGACCAAAAATCCGAGGGAGAAATGCATCGAGCTATTCAGACATTTCGGCAAACTCGGTGCGGAATTTGATGTCGTAATTTCCATCGAACCGCTGGGGAGGAATAGGACCACATTCCTTCCGAGCATGTCAGAAGTTTATGACCTGGTTCAGGATGTAGGCTCAGACCATGTGCGCCTGATGGCAGACACGATGCATATCCACGCCAATGGAGAAAATGTGGCGGAGGTTATTGGAAAATACGCCGAAGATATCATGGAACTACAATTACGCGATACAGACTCAAGGCCACCTGGACAAGGAAAAATAGATTTTGCATCAGTGCTAAGAGTTGTTCGTAGAAAATTCAAGGGGCTGACATGTTTGGAATATCAACCCGGTCCGGATCCATACGCGGATTTCGCCAGCGCCCTCGATGCAGTGAAATCTATCTCCGCGGTTCGATGATCACCTTGAGGGATTCTTTGGCTTCAGCTACGAGCTTAAATCCTAGACCGGTTTTCTTCAAGCTCAATCGATGAGTGATCATGTCGTGAACGTTCACTTTGCGCCCCTCGATCAGCTTTAGGGCCTCCTCAAGATTCTCGGGGGATGCACCATATGAGGTCATAATTGTCACTTCATTGCGCCAGAAGTCAGTGATTGGGACCGAGATATCAACGCCCTGCGCTGGCACGGCGAAGAACAGAACGTTGCCCCCACGATTCACACACTGCAACGCTTGCTTGCTGGCGGCGGTGGCCCCCGTGCAAACTATCACGCGGTCCGCAAGTCTACCCTCGTTGAGTTGGCGCATCCTTTCTGGCACATCTTCTTCGGCGTGTATCACGGCATCCGCCCCGAACTTTTTCGCGGCATTCAAACGATATTCGTTTATGTCTGTCGCGATTACTGGTCCTGCTCCCCGCGCACGGGCAAGTTGCAGATGGAGCAGCCCAGAAATACCGCTGCCTAAAACGAGCAGGCTTTGGCCTTCCTGTATATTGGCCAGCCTTTGTCCGCGCACTACACATCCCAACGGCTCAATAAAAGTCCCATCCTCGAACGATAGATCATCAGGCAAAGGATAAACACCGCGTTCCACGTTTATCCGCGGCACACGTATGTATTCAGCAAAGCCGCCGGGGTCGTAATTCGTTTTGTGCAAGGTTTCGCAAGCGGTGTGATGGCCGCTCAGGCAGTAGCGACATGAACCGCATGGAACGTGATGGGAAACGAAAACTCGGTCGCCTATTTTGTAACGCTTTATCCTTGCACCGACTTCGACAACCTCACCCACGGCTTCGTGACCTAACACCAAGGGGGCTCTCTTAATTCTATACCATTCGAGCGTATCGCTGCCACAAATACCACATGCTATCACCTTCATTAAGAACTCGCCGGGCTTTATTCTCGGTACTGGCATCCGCTCTAACCTTACATCCTCATTGGAATAGTACATGGCCACACGCATCATTTGGCGGTTTTCCGAGAATTCTGCGATCATTGTTTCATTTTCCTTCTATGCGGTTTTTTCGCATTGTATTCTATTTCTGCCTTTTGAATGCACCGCCTTACCTCCTCTTTGATCTTGCACCGCAGAGTTAGTATTTTAGGTTTCGCCTCTTCCCAGAATTTGACGGTATCTTTAAGTTGGAAAGCAAGTTGTCGTCTCATAATCTTTTCAGAATGCTTTATTGGAAGCGAGGAGAGAAGCTTGAAAACATCATTTTTCCTATTGATTTCAACTTTCCAGCATCTCCCTGACCGATATGCTAGATAAAGTTTTGGACAAAGCTTGAGCTTTGACAACGTTTCTTTAATTTCTCTTAGGGCCGTGACGTTTACGTTGGGTATTCTGAGTCTGTATCCTACGTAGTTGGGATCTGCACGGCAAATGATTATGCTCCCCTCCGAGTCGAAGAATCCTGCGAGGAAAGAAAGAAAAAACCGTTCATTTTGCAAAATCCAATGAGGAACAGCCGAGTCCTTCTGAAGCAAGAAATCAAATGAGAGGTGTAAAAGGCACGAAACACACCACCCGAAACGGCCACGGCCGTCTTTGTGTGGGTAAGTATTAACCACAGTATAATTGGAAAATACTTTCTCAAATAACGTTAAGAGAGCAGGATGGGTTGATGTGGTCGAAACCCGGATTTGTCTCCCTTCTGTACGGGCATTGACATCACCATATCTTAAGCCCATCAGATAGGATTTCTCGATGAGATTGCCGGAAAATGCCTTTTTAGAGTATTTCACGACCCCGTATTCTGTGCGGCTTCTTCGTGGAATTCCATGCCTTTTTAGCCATCTTGAAATAGTGAAGCCATCTACGCCAAATATTTCGGCAATTTTATTTGTTGACATGCGTTTCTGAAGGTATAACTCTTCTAAGGTCCCTTTTTCCCGGTACCCAAATTGTTTCACGTGTTCCACCGTAGCAAGCTTGTCGGATCCCTTTTAAGCGGCTTTGGGGGAGAGAGGGCGCCGAAAGTATTCGTATTTAAACAGCCAAAAACGCGTCAGACGTGTCTAAAGATACAATTTGCTCAGATTGCTGATACGGCCGCACCGAAACTATTCGTGCAGTTAAAGGATTTTTCGGCGAATTTGCGATCACAGCTTCTGGAGGGATTTTTCGAAATCCATTACCTTGGGTGGGTTTTTGCCTTTACCCGGCAGAATCTTATGCCCCTCCTTTTTCAGGCGGGCCGCTTGCGCTTTTGTACCGCCGGGGAATTTTTCGTTCAAGCTACCATTCACCTTGAGTACCCGCCAGTACGGTGTTATTTGTTTTTTGCCTTTACTCAAATCTTCTTCCGCTGCCTCAGCTGCAATTCGAATAAAAATTCCAGTCGTCATCGGACAAGTCAGATCGGCATGAAAATCTTTTGCTAACCGCTTCATGATTTGAGTCACGGTGACAAGCTTTCCTTTCCGGACCCTGCGTATTAGAGCATCAACGTCGAGGGGCTTGGGGACGAGCATTTTCCCTCGCCCTCGTGGATCATTAACAACTTTGGGCAATCCTTGACTTGTTTCCAATTTTTCTCGCGATGACTTGCGCATGCGCATCAGATTTCTACCTGCTTTTCTTGCCGCTTTTGATCTCGTCGAATAAAGCTTTCGCTTCTTTCGGAGTAGCGTTTTCATGAATAATGGAACGAATAGCCCTGATCATCGCAACCGGGTAATCAGATTGCCAGATGTTTCTCCCCAAATTTGCGCCTATGGAACCCTTCTGAATCCCATCATGAACAAACTCGAAGACCTCAAGCTCGGTCTCCACTTTGGGTCCACCCGCCATAACTACTGGTACGGGGCACCCCCTCACGACCTTTTCAAAACCTTCTTCGCAATAGTACGTTTTTACCACCCGTGCCCCCAGCTCCGCGGCAATTCTGCAGGCCAAAGCAAGGTACCGGGCATCGCGTTTCTCCAACTCCGCTCCGACGGCCGTGACCGCCATCACCGGGATGCCGTACTCCTCGCACTCGTTGACGAGATTTGATAGGTTTAACAGCGATTCGTGCTCATGCTCGCTGCCCACGAAGATGGAGAGGGATACCGCGTTGGCGTTGAGCCGGATGGCCTCTTTCACCGAAGTGGTAATCCCCTCGTGAGACAGCTCCTCCTTTCTGGCCATGCTCGTGCCGCCGGAGACCCTGAGGATAATCGGTTTGGTATTTTCTGGATCAATCGACGAGCGCAGTATTCCCCTCGTTAGCATGATGGCATCCGCGTAAGGGAGAAGGGGCTTAACAGTTTTACCCGGCTCCTCTAATTTACGTGTGGGCCCTTGAAAATACCCGTGATCTATCGGCAAGAAGAGAGCCTTGCCGTCACGTTGAATTAGTTGTGCAAGCCTGTTCTTCATTCCCCAATCCATACCGACGCCTCCTTTATTTCTCAGGTCTGACGATTAAATATCCTTTGTCAATCAACCAGTGGTGGAACTCCCACGTGGTGTGCTTGCAATCGGTTCTGCAGGTTTGCCTTATCTTTTCGTACTCCTCTGAGCCAAGTTTTTTGGAGTTTAGCTCCAGCTGAACTGGACATTTCACATCCCTGCAAAATTCCCTGCTTTTGTACTCCACATATCCCTTAATTGCCACAGCCCCACCCTTCGGTGAACTTCCGATTTTGCACAAATGTGTTATATCTGTACCGCATATAAATTTCAGTTTGGGACTTGAGATTTTTGAGGTGGATGTAATGAAGGAAAGAACGAAAACAATCTTGGCGCTGCTCATCATTCTCCTCTTCATCCTTTCGATGGTGGCCTCGGCCTTGCTTGTCTTAGTCGGGCAATAGAAGCTAGTGAAGATCTAAGAATAGTGGGGACAAACGCCACACAAGCGGGCAGGGATATGATTTGGGATCAATCACTTCTAAATTTCTATGCTTTCATCTTCTTGAACAAATATGCTCCCAGCAATATCGTGACCAACGAGAAAATTGCCAAAACGGCGAAGTCAAGCCATAAGGGGAAGAATTCAGATACCCCCGTGATAGATTCCCTTATGCCGTCGACCCCGTACGACACAGGATTGATATAAGCGATTGACTTCAACCACTCCGGCGCGAGGCTGAGGGGGAAAAATGCCCCTGATGTGAAAATTAAGGGCATGAGGATGAAGTTCATCACGAGCGGGAACGCGATCGGGTCTTCTATCTTCGAGGCAACTGCTAGCCCCAAACCGACGAATCCGAGACCTAGAACGATCATGAAAAGTAGAACCATAAAGAACCAAGCGGGCCCAGGCATCTTTGCCCCGATCAACCCCGCGACAAGAAGGATTAATAAGCCTTGAATGATCGAAATCGTTGAGCCCCCTAAGGTCTTGCCGAGCATGATGGATATCCGCGAAACTGGGGCGACGAGGATCTCTTTCATGAACCCGAACTGCTTATCCCATAGTACTGAGATGCCTGACATCGTCGCGCTGAAGAGAACTGCCATCCCGACGACTCCTGGGGCCAAAAAATCGGTGTAATTCTCATACCCCGGAATGATGACGGCCCTGCCTAATCCCCCTCCAATAATCGCTAGCCAGAGAAATGGCATCATGATCATCGAGATTATCCTAGCTTTGGCCCGCAGGAACCACTTCATGTCGCGAAGCCATAGCACGTAGACCGCTTGAGCGCTTATTTAATCACCTCACGCGGGGCCTCGCCCACATGCGCATTTGCTCTTTCGCCCCGCCTTCCTCCTCGCGAATGCCCCGACCCGTGTAGCGAATGAAAACATCCTCGAGCGTCGGGCTCCTCAACCCCACCGAGCGCACCTTGCCCCCGCGCCTCGCAACGATATCCATCAGCTTTGGGATGGTCTTCTCGCCGCCCGTGACCGTGAGGTACAAATAATCCCCTACCATCTTCACCTCCTTCACGTACTTTATCCCCCGAAAGACTTCAGCGTATTTTTTCGGTTGGGTAACCTCTAGGGAGACGATGTCGCCTTCGAGCTGGTCCTTGAGCTTCTCGGGCTCATCCAGTGCTATGATTTTGCCGTAATCGATGATTCCTACCCGGTCGCAGAGATATTCGGCTTCATCCATGTAGTGCGTCGTGAGCAGGATCGTGACCCCTTCCTGTTTGTTGAGCATCTGGATGTACTCCCAAATCGTCCTCCTTGTTTGAGGGTCCAGCCCGAGGGTTGGTTCGTCCAAGAACATTATTTTAGGGTGATGCATGAGCCCCCGGGCTATCTCCAGCCTTCGCCTCATTCCGCTGGAGTAGGTTTCGACCAAGGTGTTCGCACGCTTCTCCAGTTCCACAAGCTTCAAGACCTCTTCGATTCGCTTCTCCCTCTGGATTTTGTTCATCCCATAAACTCGCCCATGAAAATCGAGGTTCTCCCTACCCGTGAGGCGGTTATCGAGGGAGGGGTCTTGGAAGACTATCCCTATCGCTGCCCGAACTGAATCCGGGTTCTGGTGGATATCGAAGCCCGCAACCTTCGCGGTGCCCTCGGTCGGTGGAAGAATCGTGCAAAGCATGTGAATAAACGTGGTTTTTCCCGCACCATTTGGACCTAGCAGACCAAAGAGCTCGCCGTTTTTAATTTGGAGGTTGACATGGTCGACCGCGGTCAAGCCGTTGAACTCCCGGGTCAGGCCGTCAGTAACGATTGCTTGCATATTACCCCAAGAAGTTTAATTTTACCCCACCAAATATCTACCGTGCGGCCGTGGTCCAGCTTGGTTAGGACTCAGGCCCTCCAAGCCTGTAGCGCGGGTTCGAATCCCGCCGGCCGCACTAGTAAATCGTGAAATGAGCAAGAATTGGGCTCCTTTTGCCGAAAAGTTTATTAATACCTGAAAGAACTTAAAATTGCGCCAAAAAAAGAGGGCGCGGTGGGTGGGAGGGATGGAAATGGTAGCTTTGACAGCCGTGCTATTGCGCCGTAGTGGAAGTCGAAGAAGAAGGAAGAAAAAAACTGGCAAACCTTGCTAGAGACGTTGCCTGTTTTCTCTGGGCGCTTCAGGAATTAGTATAGAGTATCATTTCTGAAGCGCCCGGGATTTCTGGGTGATCAAATGTCACATGTCATATTTGGAACCCTGCTCATCTTTCTCGCCCGCATGACCGACGTTTCGATGGGCACTTTGCGGCAGATCATGATAATCCGAGGGCAAAGAAAAACTGGTGCCGTGATCGGCTTTTTCGAGATAATGCTATGGGCAACGGCTGTAAGCCTAGTGATTCCGCAACTGAGCATAAGTAACATCCATTACCTCCTCGCGTTTGCCGGGGGGTTTGCCACGGGAAACTTTCTTGGTAGCCTCATCGAGGAAAAGATCGCGCTTGGTTATATTCTTGCATGTGTGGTGCCGAAAAATCGCCCAAAAGGTTTAGCGGATGAATTTAGGAAAGCTGGATTTGGCGTAACGACGATACAGGGCATCGGTCTAGAGGGACCCAAGCCCCTTTACAACATAGTTTTCAGGAGAAAGGACACGCGGCAATTTTTGAGCATACTCAAGGCGTGCGATAAAGATGCCTTCTACACGATTACGGACATCAGATCCCAGATGGGCGGGTTCATCAGGGGGGTCGCGAAAAAGAAATAATAAACACATCAAGGGGGGTTGAATTATGCATGTAATGCCCTTGGAGTCTGCTATGGATGGTCTATTTCTTAGGTTCCTAATGCGGGATATCATCAGTAACTTCTTCGCCCTTTTGAACCTGAGATTTTACAGGGAAAAAACCAAATTTTGGGTAGCGCTGGAGGGGGATACTGAGGTTATAGGATATTTACTTGAACATGATGGTAGAATCATAAATCTTAGAGGCGATGTAAAGTGTGTAGCTGAGCTTTTGAAAATGACAAATTTGGTCAGGCCGGAACTTAACGTGGCGCCAGCACATATTCAAACAGTTGAGAGGTTTTACGAACCAATAAATCCCGTGGGTACCAGCAGGGGCAAAATCAATACAATATCTGCTATGGGGGTGGGTAAAAAACGCTTTAAACCGATTGTTAAATACGTGCCCAAAAAGTTAGGTGCGAGCGAATTCGATGCTCTCGAGGAGCTATATGTGAAATTTTATGAGGAGATGACACTGGGGCCCATCACACGTGAACAAATCAGAGAAATATTAGATAGATGCACTAAGCATGGGGTTAACTATGGAATTTACGAGGGACATGAGCTGGTTTCCTTTGCGAGCGGTAGCAGCAGTGTTTTGAAAGACGTTGCTCACATAGCACCTGTCTATACATTACCAAAATTTAGGAGAAGGGGCTATGCAACGTCTGCATGCTCTGCGCTTGTCCGCGAGCTCCTCAGCGATAATGAGAGGACGATACTTTTTGTTTCGGAAACCAACGTCCCCGCTCTTAAGATTTACGGAAAGATCGGGTTTATCAGAACTGGGCGCACGTTTTTAACTTTTTTGGCCAACAGGAAGTCCAGCGCAGCGCTTACGCTGTCAAAGGTTCCGGCGGGCTGAAAAATTAGCGAGGCTCATGAGCGCATGATTTCAAGGTGTTTTGTGCAGCACATTAACCGACACGAGCCAAAAAGAGAAGTTGCTAAGTCGAGCACGCAATATCCTTGCCCCAAAACGGCGTTAAAATAGCTCTATTCCTGCTCTGATTTAACTTGCTAGTTCAAACGCAAGTATGGGGCTAGCCGGCCGCACCAGTAAAAAATCATAATTATTCTATCAGACGTTTCTTCATCAGGTTTATTGATAGGATCGCCAGGACTATTGAAAAGATCGAAATCCACGCCAGATTGAAAAGCTGGAGCCAACCAAGACTGTTGAGGGTCAAACCGCGCGCTATGCTCACCAAATTGGTCAGCGGCAGCGCGATAAATGCCAGTGTTTGTATCGCTTTTGGAAGTATGGACAGCGGGAAAAAAGTGCCGCTAAAGAGCAGCATGGGAGTGATCAACAGAAAGGTGGGATAGTTCAGCGAATCTATGTTCGGCGATATCGCCGTGAAAAGCATTCCCAATCCAGCAAAGAGAAAACCTCCAAGGAACGAGAGGGGCAGAATCAAAAGCGCTAATGAAAAATTGACAAGGCCGAATGCAGAGACCACGAGCAGTATTATCCCTCCGTTGATCAAGCTCTTGGTTGCACCCCATATGAGTTCGCCGGCTATAACGTCTTCCAGGTTCAAGGGCGTGGCGATTATGGCGTCAAACGTCTTCTGGTAATACATGCGGACGAATGAGCCATAAGTGCACTCAAAGAACGCCGAATTCATAACGGATATGGAGATCAATGCGGGAGCGATGAATACAGAATACGATAGGCCTTCTATCTCCTTCACGAAATAACCAAGTCCAAACCCGAGCGCGAACAGATAGAGCAGGGGCTCGAGGAATGGTGGTATAAAGTTGACCCTGTAGGTCTTGCTGAAGACATCTCTGTTTCTTTGCCAGACTTTCCAAGCAAGTTTCGTAACCTTTGGCTGTTTGAAGTAGGAGAGGATTCCCATCCAGTCACTCTCTAAGCGCCCTGCCTGTGAGCTTTAGAAAAACATCCTCCAGGGTCGCTTCCCTCGCGGCAACCTTGGCTATCTTACAAACTTTAATCAGGGCTGGGACGACCTTTCTTGGTCTATCCGTGTAAATATAGATGGTATCCCCGACGATTTCGTATTCTTCCTTTTTCATTCGCTTCAGGCATTCGATTACCTTAGGATCATTGACGGCCTCTACCACGGTGGACCCGGCGTATCTCCTCACAAGTTCTGCCGGCACCCCTCGAGCTATGATCTTGCCGTAGTTCATGATCACAATCCTGTCGCACAGCTGGGCTGCCTCCTCCATGTAGTGAGTGGTCAAAACTATGGTAACGCCCTCCAACTTGAGGCTTTTGAGCTTGTCCCATATCAGGTGTCTTGCCTGCGGGTCCAGCCCGACTGTGGGTTCATCCAAGATTAGTATCTGTGGATTATTGACGAGTGCTCTGGCAATTAATAGGCGCCTTTTCATCCCGCCCGACAGCTTATCTATGCTTACGTCTCTCTTGTCCCACAATTGCATGAACTCCAGTAGATTTTTCGCCCTAGCCTCAGCTTCCTCCTTCGGGATGTCGAAGTATCTAGAGTAGACCAACAGATTTTTCATAGTCGTGAAATCCGGGTCTAGGTTGATCTCCTGTGGAGCCACGCCCAATAGCCCCTTTATCTCCCTCTCGTGCCCATCCACTTTCATGCCAGCGATTTCTATCCTGCCCGATGTCTTGGGGATGACGCACTGTATCATCTTCATTGTTGTCGTCTTCCCCGCCCCGTTTGGACCGAGGAAGCCGAACAGCTCGCCCTTATCGACCTTGAAGTCTATTCCGTCAACTGCCACAAACTCGCCAAAACGCTTGGTCAAGCCTTCAGCCAATATTAACGGAGGCATGTTTGCACCGAAATGAAGCTTGTATTAAAAACTCTTCATTATTGGCTTATATCACCTTAACGAAAATTTCTGTAAGAAAGTGGCAAGATTGCAGGCATGGTTGTCAAACATGGCCGCGCGCCACAACCATTTTTCAAAACACTTGGTATCGAGCAATTGTGTTCTGGCGTAGCAATTACAATCGCGTCCGCCGCATTGATTTTTTCCTTGAAATTCCTAACCTTTTCGTACAAACTTCCAATACCGCACCATTTTACCGGTAAACTATTTATGCCCAAATTTCCACGGAAATCGGGCTGCTGATAACATGGAACTAATCATGAAAGATGTACTCAAGATTCAAAGGCGGTTAAATGAAATTCAAATTTCACCTGAGGAACTTGCAAAAATTATCGATCACACTGAACTGACTCCAAATAAGCCGTCGCGGGCTATGAAAAGGTTATGTGATGAAGCAAAAGCCTACCATTTCCACTCGGTCTGTGTGAACCCATTTTGGACTCGGTTCTGCGTGAATGAACTCAAAGATACGGATGTGAAAATCAGCACGGTCGTAGGATTTCCTCTCGGTCAGACGACATCAGAGGAGAAGGAGTTTGAAGCGAAGCGGGCGGTTAAGGAGGGCGCAAACGAAATTGACACGGTGATGAATGTTGCAGCTTTCAAGGACAAGAAGTATGATTTCGTCAGGAGGGAATTAGAGGCGATCGTTCAAGCGGCGGAAGGAAACACGGTCAAGGTTATACTCGAAACTGGCTACCTGACTTACGAGGAGATACCGCAGGCATGCAGGATTGTGATGGAGGCGGAAGCAGATTTCGTGAAAAACTCTACCGGTTTTGGCCCACTCGGAGCCACTGTACCCCACATAGTCCTAATGAGAGAAGCGGTAGGCGATAATTTTGGCGTGAAAGCTGCCGGCGGGATTTATGACTTTAGGGACGCCTTGTGGATGATAGCTGCCGGAGCAAACAGGATCGGGTCGAGTTCTGGGGTTAAGATAGTGGACGGTTATCGGTGCCACTGTACGCCCACATAGTTCTATTGTATCAAAAGTTTAAGGTGGATGACTGCCGTATACGTTTTTAGCGATAGTAACTCAAGGGACTTTGATAGGTGGAAAGATGAAACTGAAGGGTAAAGTCGCAATAGTGACGGGAGCAGCTCAAGGAATCGGCAGAGGTATTGCGTTGGCCCTAGCTATAGAGGGTACCAAGGTAGTTGTCAGTGATATTAGCGATAAAATCGCGGATGTTGTAAGGGAAATAAAAAGTTTGGGATTCGAGGCATTAGCGGTAAGAGCAAACGTAGCGGAGAGTAAGGAAACGGAAGAAATGGCTAAAGCGGCGATCAAAAAATTCGGAAGGATCGACATACTCGTGAACAATGCTGGGATATACCCCTTCAAGCCATTGGTTGAGATGAAGGAAGAAGATTGGGATAGGGTCATCGGGGTGAATCTAAAGGGGGTTTTCAACTGCACCAAGGCAGTCCTTTCAAAAATGATCGAACAGAAAAGTGGGAACATCATAAACATTTCTTCTATAGCTGGCACCGTGGTCGGATATCCTAACTTGGTTCACTACTCCGCATCCAAGGGTGGCATGCTCGGTTTCACTAGGTCGGCCGCAATAGAGTTGGCTCAATACGGGATAAGGGTAAACGCTATAGCCCCAGGCGCTGTCGAAACTCCTGGAACGAAAGTTGCTGGAGAAGAAGCTCTAAAACAAGTTGAGCAGACAATTCCACAGAAGAGGATGGGGCAGCCTAGAGATATAGCAAACTTGGTAGTATTTTTAGCTTCAGAGGACTCCAGCTATATAACTGGGCAATTAATAATTGCAGATGGTGGACTTACAATTCAATGATTTAGCCTTGTCATCGTTTCGAGACAAATGTGATTAATATGGATGCTCTTGAAGTTTTGATGGAGGAACATGAAATAATTCTGAAAACAGTTGAGTTTTTGAAAATAAGCATATTTATTCAGTGAAAGTTTAGAAAATTGGTACTCATTCAGATTATACGATTAGCCAGTGAAACCGCTTCAATACCTTATAGTGTAAACGTATCTGGCTCTCCTTCGCTTCCTGGATTTAATCCACACTGGCAGGATCAAAAGCATGCCCGCTAGGAATCCGCCGATGTGCGCCCAGTACGCCACCCCTGTGGTCGTTCCCGCCACCCAAAGTATGGAAGCCGAGATCACCTGCAACACAAACCAGAAACCTATCATCACCGCAGCAGGGATCCTGACCAAGTGAATGAAAAAGTAAATGACGGTGACGGCCGTGTATACCCTGGCCCGCGGGTACAGGAGCATGTAAGCCCCGAGCACCCCCGCGATGGCCCCCGAGGCACCGATCGTTGGCTCGTCTAAAGTGGGGTCGGAAAAGGCGTGCACGAAGCTAGCCACCAGCCCCGCGCCAAGGTAGAACAGGATAAATTTACCCTTCCCCAGCACGTCCTCGATGTTGTCGCCGAATATCCAAAGGTACCACATGTTGAAGAGGATGTGCAGGAACCCCCCATGTAGAAACATTGAGGTGAAGAGGGTGTGGAGGTTCTGCCCTGCGAGGACCTCTTTTGGCCTCATTCCGTACTCTTCAATCGATTGATCGAAGGTCCCCGCGAGAAGCGTCCCGATAAAGATCGCGAAATTTATGATGATCAGAGCGTAGGTAAGGATCGGTCTTTTTCTGGTCGGGTTATCGTCTTTCAATGGGAACATTTAAAACCAACCATCCAGAAGTGCTTGACCCCCTGCGTCCTTTGTTCTAGCTTAAAATATCTGTTTGCTGAAGTTCAGTTGGTGTTTGAACGCTTCATTTAATCCTAGCAGATGCCGAGCTGGAGACCGTGCCACGGGAGATCGCCAAGCACCGTGTCATCCAGTGGCATGCGCGGCGTCATGGAAGACGCCCCACCGAACTTTTGTTGAACTCAAGCCTCCACCACCAAGCGATGCGAGGGCTGCCCGATGGCGACCGGCGCGGCAGGCCCGACATCGTGCACTTTTGTCTTTTGCTCGCACTCGACGCGCCCCTCAACCGGGAAGGGCTGCTCCGCACCTACGTCCATACCCGCCACAACAAAATCATCACCGTTGACCCATCCACACGCCTTCCACGGATGTTCAATCGCTTTACGGGGTTGATTGAGCACCTCTTCCTCACGGGTGAAGCGCCGCCAGAGAGGCCGTTGCTCCGTCTCGAAAACGCCTCCCTTGCCGAGCTAATAGAGCGAACCAAGTCTAAAAAAGTCATAACGTTTAGCGAGCTGGGGCAACGAAAGCTCTGCAGGGAACTCTTCGATGGCCTCTCGGAGGAGGATGAAGTTTGTGTGGTTGTTGGTGGTTTTCCCAGCGGTGAGTTTTTATCGAACGTCGCCGAGCTTTCCGACGAGCTGGTGAGCATAGATCCCGAATTGCTTCGCGCCCCAACCGTTACCGCGCGGGCGATTTACGCGTATGAGGAGTCCTTGGGCATCCCAGAACTTCGCCTGAGGAGGTAACCCATGCCCCGACATCGTGTGCGCCGTGCCCAAATTGATGAACACAAAAATCTGGTTGGCGAGCGAGTGGGATACCTATTCAAGATGGCTGAAGGAGTCTTTGGGAAGAGCCAAGAGCTCGCGGATCGCTACGTGCGGCTAGCGTGGAGGCTCTCGACGCGATACAACGTCAGGTTCCCACCTAGCCTGAAGCGAAAATTCTGCAGGCGATGCAAGAGCTTTTGGGTTCCAAGCGTCACATGCCGTGTGCGAACTCGCCCCGACCCGCCCCGCGTGGTCATCACCTGTCTACGCTGTGGCAGGATCACCCGTTTGCCTTACGGGCGGAAGCGCGCAAAATAGTTAAAGCACGGTGGCGACGTTATTAAAAGATGGTCCGAAGGATACCGAATGACGGTGGAAGAATGACAGTTCAGGAAGTCGACCCAAAGGTGCTCCTCGCAAGGCTGAAGGAGGAGCTGAAAAAGCTAAGCCAGCTACAGCCACCCCGGTGGAGTTATTACGCCAAGACAGGGGTACATAAGGAGCGCCTTCCCGAGCAGTCCGACTGGTGGCACATGCGTGCGGCATCGCTACTTAGGCGGATTTACCTGAACGGCCCGGTCGGCATCTCGAGACTCCGCTCCTACTACGGCGGACGCCAGCACCGCGGTCAGGCACCCGAGCACTTTCGCAAGGCAGGGGGCAAGATCATCCGCACCATCCTTCAACAGCTCGAGCAAGTTGGCCTCGTGAAGAAGATTGAGCGAGGTGGGCGGAAGGTCACCCCCAAAGGCGCGGCGATGCTTGAGAATTTGGTCAAGCGGATAATGGCAGAGCAGGAGGCGGCTTGAGGATGGCTGAGGAGGAGGAAATTGAGGAACTGCGCAGGCGGAAGATGCTCGAGCTGAGGACGAAACTTGAGGAGCAGCAGCGCCAGGCCGAACAGAGGAGGCAATTCGAGATCCAGAAGAGGCTGGCGATCTTGCAGATTATGACTCCAGAGGCACGGAGCAGGATGGCCAACATCCGAGCTGCGAGACCCGAGTTCGCCGAGCAGTTGGAGCTCCAGTTGATTCAGCTCGCTCAGTCGGGGAGACTTGGTTCGAAGATTACCGACGCCCAGCTGCGCGAGATTTTGAGCAAGTTGCAGGCGCGCAAGCGTGAGTTCAAGATAAGGAGGGCTTAGATGGCGCGAAACAAACCAGCGCCGCTCAAACGAAGGCTTGCGAAGGCCGCCAAGCAAACACGGCGTGCTCCCATATGGGTAATGGCAAAAACCGGGGGAAGGGTGCGCACTCACGCGAAACGCCGCAGCTGGCGAAGGCAGCGTATAAAACCGTAGATGAGCCCATGCCCGAGGAACGGATATACGTCATCCCCTTGAGGGAAGCCAAAAGGGTGTCCCGCCTGAAGCGGACATCGCGGACGGTCAAGATCGTGCACGAGTTTTTGAGGCGTCACATGAAGTCGGAGAAAATAAAGCTCGATCAGGCGTTGAACCGCAAACTCTGGGAGCGCGGGGCGAAGCATTCCCTGCCGCGAATCCGGGTGCGGGTCGTAAAGCAGGACGATGGCTCGGTCGAGGCATTCTTGGCTGAATAGGTGGCGTCATGGCAATCGTCAGGGTGAGCTTTAATCGAATCCCGTACTTAGGCGTCTTCGCCCTAACCACCGACAAAATCGCATTGCTCCCAGAACGCTTTCACGTGCGGGAGCAGCTCGTGCTGGATGCGCTCGGCGTGCGCGTGGTCAGGACCAGCTTAGGTGGGAGTCCCCTAATTGGAGTGCTCGCGACGGGGAATTCAAGGGCACTCGTGTGTTCTGACTTGCTCGAGCTGAGTGAAAGAAAAGGGTTGGCGGAATCGGGCGTAAAGGTCGTGCACGTGCATGGGCGGTTCACCGCGTTCGGGAACCTCGTGCTTGCGAATGACAAAGGCGCATTAGCGAATCCCGATTTACCGGATGATCTTTTGAATTCCATAAGTAAAAGTTTGGGAGTTCCTGTAGAGCGCGGGACGATCGCCGGAATCAAAAACGTTGGCGCGGCTGGCGTGGCGACCAACAAGGGGGCGCTCGTACACCCAGATGTGTCGGGCGAGGAACTAGAGCACCTCTCGAGTGTCCTTCAAGTTCCCGCAGAGGTCGGCACCGCATGCGGTGGGGTAAAGTACGTTGGTCTGTGCGTGGTAGCGAACTCCAACGGGGCGATTGCCGGGGGAGCGACGACAGGTCCAGAGCTGGGCCGCGTGGAAAGCGCCTTGGGGTTCATTTGAGGCGGTTGAATGAAAATATATCGCATTCGGGGTTGGTTCAAGCAGGGCTTGCACCGCCAGCACTTCACGCGCGAGTTGCTTGCGCTTTCGAAGGAACAGGCCCTTGAGCGCGTGTACTCAGATTTCGGGAGCAAGCATAGGGTCAAGCGCAACCTAATTCATATAGATGAGTCGGTCGAAGTAAAACCCGAGGAAGTAAAGGATCCTCGAATACTGGCTATGTTGGAATGATCGGATGGAAAAACTAACCGATGAGGAACGGGAAAAACTGGAGCGCATCCTAAGCGAGCTCAGCGACCACCAGTCGACAGCCGAGGCCCTCCGCCAACACCTCTCGCTGCTCGCCGCATCGCTGTCCGAGCTCTCGATGACCCTCGAAGTGATCAATACCGTAAAGAGGCTCAAACCGGGGACCGATATCCTAGTGCCCATGGGCTCGGACTCCTTCATCACCGCCAAGCTGGGCACGACAGATAAGGTGATCACCGGACTTGGCGCGGATGTCGCCGCAGAGCGCAGTTCTGAAGATGCCCTCAAAGTGCTTGAGGTCCGAAGGACGGAGCTCGCGCAAGCTCTAGATCGAGCACGCGATGAGCTGGAAAAGCTCGGGGAGCGCATGGAGGCCTTAAGGCCCGAGGCGGAGCGAATCCTCGAGAAGGCCAAGCAAGAGTAGCTCTAGGGAAGTTCGATGTTCGAGAAGCTGAAGCAGAAGCTCAAAAGGGTGGTGGAACGTGTTAGTCAGAAGGTGGCACCCGAGGCTCCACCTGAAGCGCCACCCGAAGCTCCTCTGGAGGCTCCACTCAAAGTCCCCCCGCCAGAGGCGCCGCCAGCAGTCCCACCTCCCGGAAAACCGCGGAGGGCGTTAAGGCGGGTTGTGAAGCGCATCATCCGGAGGGAGCTAGCCCCGAAGGATGTCGAGGATATCATCTGGGAGCTCCAAGTTGGCTTGCTTGAGAGCGATGTCGCGGTGCCGGTCGCAGATCAAGTCATAGAGCGCGTGAAGTCCGGGCTGACGGGGCGGAAGCTCGGCCTGCTGGAAGATCCCAAGAAGCTCGCGGATGAGGTGCTCCGTCAAGCGATCCAAGAGGTACTAACGACCGAGCAGAGGGTCGACTTGCTCAAGGTCATCGACGCCAAGCGTGCGCGGGGCGAGCCAGCGGTGATAGTTTTCGTGGGGATTAACGGTCATGGTAAGTGCGTGGAAGGTAATACACTAATCCCGTTGCTCGATGGGCGATTGCTACAAATAAAACAAATTTATGAAGAAATGGCGAAAATTAGCGTGGAAAAGGAAGTGGAAGATGGTTTTGTTATAGAGGGAGGGATCCCCAATTCATTGCAAATTTTTGCGGTAAATCCAGAGAGCCTGAAAATCGAGGCGGTTAGGCCGAGCGCATTATGGAAACTGAATGCCGACCAGCTCATTCAAGTTAGACTCAAAAATGGTGCTTCGGTAAGGGTGACGCCTGAGCATCCTTTCTTCGTTCTTAACCCAGGTGCTAGAATCGCCAAGGTACAAGCACAAAGGCTTCGCCCCGGAGATTTTGTAATGTTGCCTAAGCGCCTCCCAGAGCCAGTTGGGGGGCAAGTCGATTTTACTCAATTCGCCTTACGCCAGGTGGCCAAAAGTGATAAAATATTTGTTGTGTCCCAATCACTCGTAGAGAATTTGTATAGATTTCTCAAAGAAAAATTCGGTTCCCTCGGCATAGCTTGGAAATCGTTTCAGGTGGATAGGAGCTACTTAACTTTTGCGCACTTCTGGAGAAAGGAGGGGCGCATTCCAGCACGGCTACTCGTGGATGCTTGCGAACTCGGATATAAGATCCCAGATGGGTGCCAGCTCTTACTAAAGTACGGGAGAAGTGTGCCGCTTAACATTAATCCCACACTCGACGAACGCCTACTGGAGTTCTTGGGGTTCATTTATTCGGAGGGACATCTCGAGAAGTGCTACGTAGAAATAACAAATTCAAACCTTCAATACCTAAGGGCATACGAGCAGCTCGTCCGCAAACTGTTCCCAACCATTAAAACAGTCATAAAGCCAGACAGGCGCAGGAAAAAGCTTTGGGGCGCACGCACAAACAGCAGGGCGCTAGTGGAGTTCCTGAAACTCGTATTTGATTTTCCGCAGGGAAGAAAACGGGATCGTTTAACGCTCCCCGACGTTATAACGCAGCAGCCAACCGATAAACTCCGTGGACTTTTGAGGAGATATTTCGAAGGGGAAGCCTATATTGGGAAAGGTTATCACCTAGTCGAGGTATTTACCGCAAGCCTCGATTTTCATAGAAAATTATCATTGATTTTATTACGTTTTGGGATAGTCTCCAGATTGGGGTTTAAGGAGATTAAGGGCAAAAAGTACTATCGAGTTTCTATCTCTGGGTATAAAGCCTTCGAGAGATTCGTTGAGAATTTTCCCCTATCCACCAAAGGAGCCCAACTAGCAGCAATAGCCAAGCTACCATGTCAATTCGATGAGGTTGAACTTGTTCCGAATGTAGGGGGACTCGTTAGTGCAGCAAGGGGAAAAGCAGGATTGACTCAGCGAGAAACGTCGATTGAACTCGGGACATCTCAATCGCTAGTTTCAACTTATGAATCCAATGGAGCGAGAATACCAAGGGAACGTCTGGTCAGTTTTGTACACTTGACGTCCAAAAAAGGGGAAAATCCGGCTTGGAGCAGGCTTGTAGACCTCGCGAACTCCGACGTTTGCTGGGCTGAGGTAAAAGAGATCACCACAATAGGCGCCTCAGAGCCAGTTTATGACCTTTCAGTTGATGGATACCAGAATTTTATCGCAAACAACGTGGTGGTTCACAATACCACAACAATTGCTAAATTAGCGAGATATCTGATGGAACGAGGTTACAAACCGATACTCGCAGCCGCCGATACCTTCCGCGCGGCCGGCATCGAACAGCTCGAAATACATGCGGAAAGACTTGGTGTGGGGGTTATCAAGCAAAGGCGGGGGGCCGATGCTGCAGCAGTCGCTTACGATGCGATAGCTCACGCGAAAGCCCGTGGCCTCGATGTCGTCCTAGTCGACACAGCTGGGCGGATGCAGACAGACGTAAACCTCATGGATGAGATGCGGAAGATTATACGAGTGGCGAAACCCGACCTCACGATTTTTGTGGGAGATGCTCTCACGGGAAACGATGCCGTAGAGCAGGCGCGAACCTTCGACCAAGCGGTGGGAATAAGTGGGTCGATTTTGTGTAAAATGGACGCCGATGCTCGGGGAGGGGCGGCACTTTCGATAACGCAGGTAACGGGAAAACCCATCCTGTTTTTAGGCACGGGGCAGGGCTACAACGACTTGGTCGAGTTCAAGCCCGAGATAATTTTGAACGCGCTTTTCGCCGACTGATTTTCCGCCGCTTCCTCTTGCTCTTGAGTTTAGTCAGTAGAAGCTTGGTAATCCTTCGGGGATCAGCCCGCCCCCGCGTGAGCTTCATCACCTTGCCGGCCAAGAAATTCAGGGCCTCCTTTTGCCCCTTTAGGTAGTCCTCGACCGCCTTTGGGTTCTCCTTGAGTGCTTTGACCACGGCGGCCTCGAGTTCAGACCGCTCGAGCGGCGCGAGTCCCAGCTTTCGGAACAACTCCTCGGGCTCAGATGGTTCCTTCACGAGTTCTCGCAGGACGAGCTCACCTTGCTCGGGCGTTACCCGCTTCCTCCCGACCATTTGAAGCAAGCGGGAAAGCTGGTTTGGTGTGAACTTGATGTCAGTAGCTCGCAGTTTCATGTAATTTAGCACCTTCTTGAGCTTCGTCCGGAACCAAGTTGCGGCGAGCTTTGGGTCCACCTCCTTTGCGACGGCCTCGAAGAGGTCGGCCAGCTCCCGCTCGCTGACGATTACCCCCGCCGCTGCCGGCGAGATTCGATATTGCTTGACCAAGCGCTGTTCTCGAAGATGGGGGGCCTCTACCATCTGTTTTTTGACCGTCTCGACCCGAGCCTTGTCAAGGATGAGCGGGAAGATGTCCGGGTCGGGGATATATCGATAGTCTTCCTCGAGCTCCTTCCCTCGCATGGGGACGGTGGTCATCTGACTTTCGAGGTAAGCCCGGGTCTCCCGGACGACTGCTTCACCCCTCTTTAGCTTCTCACGTTGGCGGAGGATCTCAAATTTTAGCGCGCGGTAGGCCCCCTTGACCGAGTTGATGTTCTTGACCTCGACCCGTCCCCCACCTTCGAGCGAGATGTTGACATCGGCACGCATAGCCCCTCCCGCTTCCGGTCTGACCTTTCCCGTATACTCGAGCACCCGGGTGAGCGTGCGCAGAAAACTCCGGCCCTCCTCGGGCGACCGGATGTCTGGTTCGGTCACGATCTCCACCAGGGGCACGCCGGAGCGGTTGTAATCGACAGCGCCCGCCACCGGGTCGTACTGCCCCGGGTCCTCCTCGAGATGCACCTCCCGGATTCGTATGGCTTGGAGTTCGCCGTTTCGCGCGATCGGTAGACTAGTCCGCTGGTAGCCCGATGGCAGGTCCGGGTAATCGTAGTGCTTTCGTTGGATGTAGATGGTTTGGTCGGTGATGACCTCGCACCCGAGCATGAGCGCTATTTCAATCGCCGCATCCACCGACCGCTCATTGGGAGGGAGTGGCTTTGACCCAGGCAGGCCGGTGCAAATCGGGCAGACGTTCGTATTCGGTGGGACATCTTGGTAATTGGTGGGGCAGTCGCAGTACATCTTTTGGTCAGTCGCCATCTGCAGGTGAATCTCGAAACCTATTTTCACCTTCAAACGACAGCCTCCAAGCCCAAAATTTCGGTGGCACCTGACCCCGATATTTTTCGGTAATACCTGTTACCGATATTTTTCACGTTGCAGCCTCCATGGCCCACATGACCTTGAGCACATCGAGTTCGCCGAGTACCTTTCCCTGAATTTGCAAACCAACTGGGATGCCTCCAACTTCACCCGCCTTGATTACGCCACCGCAGATCCCCGCTAGGTTGGCAGGGACCGTCAGGTAGTCGTAGGCATACATCTCCATTGGCGTGAGCGCGGTCCCCAGCTTGTGTGGGAGCTTGGGCACGGTGGGTCCCACGATGACGTCGACCCGTTCAAACGCTCTCATGAGTTCCTGCCGGATTAGGGTTCGAACCTGGAGCGCCCGCTGATAGTACTTCCCACGGTACTCCTTCCGGCTGATGTAGCGCCCCCGCAGGATTCGGCGGAGCACCTCTTCGCCACAGACATCCTCGATGCGCTTCCCGTACTTGCGCCCGTCGAACTTTCGGGTGGCCGAGAAGAATTCAACTGAGACGATTAGGTAGTAGGTGGGCAGGCCGCGCTCAAGGTTGGGCAGTTCTACTTCGACGATTTCTGCCCCCAAGTCCCGCAACTTTTCGACCGCTCCATCGATGACCTCCGTGACCGCTGGGTCGGTAAGCTCCGCGAACTTTGGGCTCACGCCGATGCGCATTCCTTTGACCCCATCACCCTCCAATCGACTCATGTAGCTCACCCGCCCCACATCGAGCATCACGCACTCATTAGGGGTCTTGCCTGCAATAGTTTCGAGCAGGAGGGCAGCCCCTTGGACGTCTGGAGATAGAGGGCCAATTTGGTCGAGGCTCATCCCCAAGTCGATCAGCCCCTGCCGCGGGACCAACCCATAAGTGGGCTTGACCCCGACCACGCCACAGTGGCTGGCGGGGTTGCGAATTGAACCCCCCGTGTCCGTCCCAAGGCAAAGGTCGCAGAGGCCCGCAGCAATCGACGCCCCACCACCACTGCTCGAGCCCCCTGGGATGTGCCCCGGGGCGGCAGGGTTATCGGTGGGACCGAAGGCGCTCGTCTCGCCGCTCGAGCCACAAGCAAATTCGTCCATATTGTTCATACCCACCACGATGCCGCCCTCAGCACGGACCCGCTTGACGACCTCGGCATCATAGGTTGAGACGTAATCCTCGAGCGTACGTGAGGCGCAGGTGGCCCGAAGTCCCGTGACATTGAGGTTGGATTTTACCCCGATCGCCAGCCCGGCAAGTTTCCCGGCCCTTTCGTCCCGCTTGAGCTTGCGGTCGATGGCTTCAGCCTCGGCCAGCGCATGGGGGTTCAGCTCGATAAAGGCTTTGACCCGTTTGTCCTGTTTTTTAATTCGCTCTAACACCTGTTGTACATTTTCTACAGCGGATAGCTCCCCGCGACGGATTGCGTCGAGCTTCTCTAGCGTTCCTCGGCCCATCGTGCAACCTCCACCTTGAGGTTCCCTTGCTCGTCGGAGGTCGGCATATTCGAGATGAACCGTTTTCGGAACTTGGCACGTTCTTCCGCGGGTGTTGGCTTTCCGTCGGGACGGACGATGTTGTACGCTTCCTGGCTGTAATAGGTTTCCTTGAGCTCCGGAAGCTCTTTCGCGGCCTCGACAAATGACTCGACAATCTCCTCGGCGCTGCGCTCGATTTCCTTTTCCCTTTCAGCCATTCAGACCCCACTTGATATCTCAACCGCTATAAGAAAAGTTTGGGTGTCCAACGTTGGACATGTAACTTTAAGTTTAAACTCACTAGTTTTTATTGGTGGCTACTTGAAAAAACTAGCTAAATTTTGGGAGAAATTACCGGACAAAAAAGCCCGTTGCTCGCTTTGCCCGTGGAGGTGTGTGATAGCCCCCGGCAAGTTGGGCGTCTGTCGTTCCCGAAAGAACGAAGACGGCGAGCTCTACACCTTGGTTTACGGCTCAATCGTTTCCATGGCAGCTGACCCCATCGAGAAAAAACCCCTTTATCACTTTTGGCCGGGGACCGATGTATTTTCCCTCGCGGCCCCAGGTTGCAATTTCAAATGTTTGCACTGTCAGAACTGGACCATCTCACAGGTGAATGTCGAGGAGATTGCTCACGAGGATCTTCCGCCCGAGCGAGCAATTGAGCTGACCAAGCGCTACGGCTGCAAGGGCATAGCCCATACTTACTCGGAACCCACATTGTGGATGGAGTATGCTTATGATGTCGGGAAGTTAGCGCACCGCGAGGATCTTTACAACGTGTACGTGACTAACGGCTACATGACCATCGACGCGTTGGAGAAGCTTAGCCCATATCTGGACGCGGCCAATGTCGACGTCAAGGCGTTTAACGATAATTTTTACAGGAAGATATGCGGGGTTCCGAGCATATCCCCAGTCCTAGAGACCTGTGAGTGGATGGTCGGGCATGGCATTCATCTCGAGGTGACCTATCTAGTTATTCCCCGTGAGAACGACAGCCCCGAGGAAATCCGAAAATTCTGTAAATGGGCCTTTGAAAAGCTCGGCCCTGAGGTTCCCACCCACTTCAGCCGCTTCTACCCCCACTATAAAATGACGGACCGATCGCAGACGCCGGTGGAGACCCTCGAGCGAGCGGTGAAAATAGCCAGGGAGGAGGGGTTGCACTACGTTTATATTGGAAACGTCCCCGGGCACGAGTCCGATAACACCTACTGCCCCAAGTGTGGCGAGCTGCTGATCGAGCGCTATGGATTTAGCGTCACGCGTCACGAGCTAAAGGATAAGCAGTGCCCGAAATGTGGGACCAAAATAAACATCGTGGGGAAGTACAAGCCGAGCAAGCGTAGGTTGTTTTAAGGCCTTACCTTGCTGCTTTGATGCACGTTTTTAATTCCCGCATGCCAAGTTTCGCCAGCTCCTCCGCCCGCCTCCCATCGCGGGCCTCGGCGAAGCACCTAAAAATCGGCTCCGTTCCCGAGGGCCGGAGCAGGAGCCAGCCATCGTCGAAGATCACCCGCAGACCATCGGTGCGATCGAGCTTGTAGTGGGTGAAGCGCTTAGCGAGCGCCTTGAGCACTTTGGGCTTGAGTTTATCCGGACATTTGGCCCTCAGCTTGACCTGCGAGTAGCTGGGCAGCGAGGCATTAGCCTTGGAGGCACTCATACCTTTGTGCTCAAGTAACTCGATGAATTTCACGGCGGTCATGACACCCTCGCGGCAGAGCAGCCAATCTGGGAAGATGATGCCTCCGTTCTCCTCGCCGCCGATGTCGCCGCCTCGCTTTCGAAACTCCTCGATGATTTCCGGCTCGCCCACGCGGGTGCGCACGATCTCCCCGCCCAGTTTCGAAGCGACGTCGTCAAGGACCGCGCTTGTGGCAACCGTGGTCACGATGCGGGGGTGCTTCCGGTCGCGAAGGCAATGCAGTGCCACGAGCGCGAAAACCTGATCACCGGTCAGGACTTTACCCCTCTCGTCTACCACTAGCGTCCGGTCGGCATCACCATCTTGGGCTATCCCCAAGTCAGCCTTGCAGCCGACCACGGTTTTGGCGAGCTCAGCGAGGTTCTCTGGAATTGGTTCAAGCGGGCGCCCCGGGAAGGTGCCGTCGAGCTGGCAGTTCATCGAGATGACTTCGCAGCCCAGCTCTCGAAGCAGGCGGGGCGTGACCACCGATCCGGCAGCGTTGGCGCAATCGACAACGACTTTCAACTTGCGCTTGAATTTAGGCACCCTAGCCAAAATTGCTCCAATATATGGTTCGAGGGCATTTGCCTCGCGCGCGCTTCCGATCTCCTGCCACGGTGCCCGCTTCCAAGCTTTTTTGGCGATGATTCGCTCGATCTCGCGTTCGCGTGCCCGCTCAAATCCAGCCCCTTCGGCATCCCAGAACTTGATCCCGTTGTACTCGGGTGGATTGTGGGAGGCGGTGATGATGATGCCGGCGTCGCACGAGAAGTGACGGATAGCGAAGGAGAGCACGGGTGTTGGGGTTAAGCCGAGCCTCAGGGCATCGCACCCTCCGGCTGTGAGCCCGGCGACAATCGCTTGCTCGAACATCTCGCTTGAGGTACGGTTGTCGTAGCCCACCGCGACTTTCCCCTCACCCTTGAGGTGCGTCGCTAAGGCTGATCCGAGGTCGAACGCGAGCTTGGGGGTCAGCTCACGATTGACCACCCCCCGGACGCCGAAGGTCCCGAATAGCTTTGCCATGATTTCGAGTTAATTTAGGGCAGATGTATTAAATCGTTGCATGCTGAAATTAAATTGGGCCCGTGGCCAAGCTGGATAAGGCGGCAGCCTTCTAAGCTGCAGATCGTGGGTTCGAATCCCATCGGGCCCGCCATTTTTTAAAATAAGTGAGCATCAAGCATGATCCCCTATCAGATGCCTGTTTTGAGCCAGTTTATTTTAAAGCTCAGAGAAATATTGTAGGGAGCTAAAATGGCGAGAATTAACATCATTGGTAGCGGTGTCGTGGGAACAATTATCGGCACCGGATTCAAGAAGCTTGGCAATGAAGTGACATTTTATGATGTTGGCGAAAAAAGAGTTCAGGAACTTCGTGATTTAGGTTTTGAAGCCACCACAAACCTAGCTCAGGCCGTTCAAAAATCAGACGTTTCATTCATATGCGTGCCGACGCCAACGAAGGACGGAAAAATTGATTTAAGTTACATCAGGTCAGCGACCGAAAATTTAGCCAGATGTTTGAAGGAAAAAAGTGGTTATCACGTCGTGGTTGTTAAGAGTACAGTAGTGCCCACGACTACTGAAGAAGTGGTTATCCCGCTCTTGGAAAAAAACTCCGAGAAAAAAATTGGTAAGGCGATTGGGGTTTGCATGAACCCGGAATTTTTGACCGAGATCCATCGCTCTTGGACCGATGAGAACAAATTTACCCGGGATTTCTTTAGTGAGGAAAGAGTTGTTATTGGGGAGTTTGACAAGAAATCAGGAGACGCGCTTCAAACATTATACAAACCTCTAAAAGTTCCGATTTTCAGGACCGATTTGAAAACGGCTGAGATGATCAAGTATGCGAGCAACTGCGCTTTGGCCAGCCGAATCTCCTATTGGAACGAAATTTATTACATCTGCCGAAAACTTGGGGTAGACTCCAACTTTGTTGCTCAGGTCGTCGGGATGGATAAACGGATTGGGAAATACGGGACAATCCATGGAAAGGCCTTTGGGGGGAAATGTCTCCCTAAGGACCTAGAGGCGTTCATTGGTCTTGCGGAGGAATTGGGTTATGAACCAAAACTCCTCAAAGCGGTTGCTGAGATTAATAGAAAAATCGGGAAAGAGAGAGGGATTAGAGAATAGGCGATTACATGAAGGTGATAATCCCGGCGGCGGGCATGGGAACTAGACTCCTACCGGCAACCAAGGAGCAGCCAAAGGAGATGTTGCCGCTTTTCGCTAGGGCCTCCGGCGGCCAAGTGTGCCTAAAGCCGTTGCTTCAGCTTGTGTTCGAGCAACTTTATGAGGTCGGGTTTCGCGAGTTTTACTTCATCATAGGGAGGGAAAAACGTGCCATCGAGGATCATTTCACTCCTGAATTTGGCTATGTTGATATGCTCAAGCGGAAGAAGAAAAATGAGCTAGCGGACGAGCTCGGAAAATTTTACCAAAAAATCGAGAACTCGTCGATAGTGTGGGTCAACCAACCAGAACCGAAGGGCTTTGGGGACGCCGTGTTGAAGGCGGCAGCATTTGTTGGTGATGAGCCGGTGCTCGTGCATGCAGGCGATACATATGTCATATCTGAACGTAATCGCCACTTGAAAAATCTGATGAAAATTCACAAAGAACTTGGGGCGGACATGACGTGCTTACTTCGTGAAGTTAAGGATCCACGACAATATGGCGTTGCGACAGTGGAGAAAGCTGGAGGCGACACCTACAAAGTAACAAAAGTTGTCGAGAAGCCGGATAAACCAACGAGCAACCTAGCCATTATGCCAATCTATATCTTTCGGCCGATCATTTTCAAAGTTCTGGGAGGTACATCGCCTGGAAAGGGGAACGAAATTCAGCTGACGGACGGTATCCAAAAACTCATAGATTTGGGACTAAAGACACATGCCGTCAAATTGACCCCCAGCGATACTTGGCTTGATATAGGGACCATTGAAACCTATTGGGCTGCTTTAGAAACATCGTATCATTATGCGATAGGGGGACGAAAATGGCTGGGAAAAAGGAAAGGGTCATCGTAACTGGCGGTGCTGGTTTTATCGGGTCTTGGCTTTGCGATCGTCTAGTCGAGGAAAACTACAGCGTCATTTGCATTGACAACGTCGGTTCGGGGAGGAGAAAAAATATAGAACACTTGGTTCGTAGTGAAAAATTTGAGTTTGTTGAACATGATGTTAAAAATCCGATAAAAATTGACGGGCCGGCAAGTTACATTTTTCACTTGGCATCTAGAGCATCTCCCGTGGACTTTCAAGAGTACGCTGTTGATATTTTACTGACGAATTCTTTAGGAACTCGCAACGCGTTAGAACTCGCGAGAGAAAAAAATGCTAGATTTTTGCTTGCTTCATCATCCGAGGTTTATGGGGATCCGCTCGAACATCCTCAGAGAGAAACATACAGAGGAAATGTGAACCCGATTGGCCTAAGGTCCTCTTATGACGAAGCGAAAAGGTTTGCCGAAGCCTTGGCCATGGCTTTTCACAGGAGCTACGGGTTAGACTTGAGAATCGCCCGTATTTTCAACACATATGGCCCAAGGATGAGAAAAGATGATGGACGTGCCATTCCTAATTTTATTACCCAAGCCCTCAAGAGCCAACCCATTACTGTCTATGGAGATGGCTCCCAAACGAGATCTTTTTGTTACATCGAGGACATGGTTGCGGGGCTGATGAAGCTGATGTTCACAGATGGCCTGAATGGTGAAATTGTCAATTTGGGCAATCCAAACGAAGTAAGCGTCTTGGGAATCGCAAATCTGATCAAGAAATTGACTAGTTCTAGCTCGAAGATAGTATTCAAACCTTTGCCCCGAGATGACCCCTCTCGCCGGAAACCTGACATTTCCAAAGCTAAGAAACTCCTAGGATGGAAACCGACCACATCGCTGGAAGAAGGGTTACGAAAAACTATCGAATATTTCAAATGATGCTATTGCGCTTTTACTTTTCTCCAGTAGTTCAGCGTATCTTCCAAGGTTTTTTCTATAGGTATTTTTGGTGCCCACCCACAATCTTTTCTTAACTTGCTGCTATCGCCAACCACTATCGGCTCGTCGGAAGGGCGCAGTTTTCTCGGGTCAACTTCTACTTTTGCGCTACGCCCCGACATCTCTAAAAACTTATTCAAGATATCGCCTATTTTGATGGCCTTCGATGAACAAATGTTGTAAACGTCGCCAATTTTCCCCTTTTCCATCAAGAGCCAAAAAGCCTCTAAAGTATCTTTTATGTCCATTAAATCTCGCTTCACTTCGAGGTTACCGACGCGTATGATGGGCTCCGCTTCTCTGCGCTCGATTTTCACTATCTGCTTGGCGAAATCCGAGCAGGCGTCGCCCACTTTTTTAGGGCCAGTTGCACCGAAAATCCTCACCCTAATCGTCTTCATTTTAAAATTTTTGAAGTATTGGTAAGCGAGCAGATCTTGAGCGACTTTGCTGACGCCATATGGGCTCACCGGCAGGAGCGGGTGGTCCTCTCTAATCGGTGGCTCGTTCTTGTCGATGAGTCCGTATTCGGCGCTTGAGCCTGCTACAAGTATCTTCGGATCCAATCCAAGTTGTCGGACGGACTCGAAAACGTACACTGTGCCCATGACATTGGTATCCATCGTTTCCACCGGGCTCTTCCAAGAGATGTCTGGACGGCTTTGCGCTGCCAAGTGGAAAATGAAATCAGGATTACTTTTTTTTACTATTTTTTTCACCGCGGCTTGACTGCGTACATCGCATTTGCTCAAGGTTATTTTGTCCCTCAGATGCGCGATGTTTCTAGTGCCTTCGCGGTGAACTGTCCCATAAACGTCTATCCCCTTGGCTAGCAGATATTCAGCAAGGTAGCTTCCTATGAACCCGCTGATGCCTGTGATCAGAGCTCTCATCTTGACCCCTCTTTCAAGTTCATTCGCACAAGCGATTCTACTTACGGTTATTAAACTTTGATGAAACTTGCTCTAAAAAATGGGACCGAAAGCCCCCTTTTACCCAACAGCTAAATACGTACTCTTACCCAATTAGATAATGGGCTGGCCATGATAATAACAAGAACTCCAGCCAGAATAACTTTTGGAGGGGGAGGAACAGATTTACCCTCCTATTGCTTAAGGTACGGAGGTTTTGTGACAGCAGCGGCCATCGATAAGTACATTTACATAAATCTTCACGATATCTTCATAGACAAAATTATCGCGCATTACTCGAAATCTGAAACGGTCGATAACGTAAACGAGCTCAAGCATCCCATAATAAGAGAAGCTCTGAAGTTGACCGGGGTTACTAAAAAAATAGAAGTAGGGAGCATGGCCGACATACCTGCAAGGGCTGGGCTCGGCTCGTCGGGAAGCTTTACCGTTGGGTTGCTGAAGGCGTTGCATTTCCACAAGAGGGAGCACATCCTCCAACAAGATCTCGCAGAAGAGGCGTGTAAAATCGAGATAGATCTCCTTAAAGAGCCAATCGGAAAACAGGACCAATACATAGCTGCATTTGGTGGAATAACATCGCTTACTTTCAACAAGGATGGGAAGGTTTTAGTTGAGCCCCTGAGGCCATCGAGGAGCACAATCAACGATTTGGAAGAGAATCTGTTGTTATTCTTCACAGGTTTTTCGAGAAAGTCGCATGAGGTACTAAAGCAACAGGATAGACTTACTAAAAGTGAAGATGAAGCGATGGTTAGAAGTTTGCATGAAATTAAGGAAATTGGTTATAGGTGTAGGGACGCGTTGAAGTCCGGGGATACCCTAAATTTCGGAGAACTGATGAATGTTCACTGGCAGAGCAAGAAGAAAAGGTCGAAACAAATGAGTAATCCTAAGGTAGATAGGTGGTACAATATAGCTTTGAAAAATGGCGCTGTCGGTGGTAAATTGGTGGGGGGCGGAGGTGGCGGATTTTTGATGTTTTATGCCAAAGACAGAGAAAAATTGAGGGAAGCGATGGCAAAGGAGAACCTTCGCGAGGTGAAATTCACCTTTGACTTCGAAGGCTCAAAAGTTTTAGTGGGAATTTAAGACGGATACCATGGGCGAGAAGGTAACGATATTTGGTTTGTGGCATTTGGGATGCGTGACCGCAGCCTGTTTGGTCGAACTGGGCTACAAAGTTGTTGGTACAGATTTTGATGAGAAAGTGGTAGAAGATCTCACTCATGGACGTCCGCCAATATTCGAGCCCAAATTGGAAGTACTCCTCAAGAAGCACATCAAAAATAAAAATCTGACATTTTACTTTGATAAGGAAGCTGCTCTCAAAGACGCCGATTTCATCTTCATAACATTTGATACAAAGGTTGACGAACAAGATCAAGTTGATTTAGGTGATATCTACCAAGCGACGAATGAAATAGCAAGATACATCAAAAACGACTCAATCGTAATTGTTAGTAGTCAAGTGCCCGTTGGTACGTGTTCTGAAATGAAAGAGACAATCCTCGAGAAAAACAAGGCATTAAAATTTGACATTTGTTACTTGCCTGAGAACTTGAGGTTAGGTAATGCCATAAACTCATTCCTCAAACCAGATAGGATTGTAATTGGTGCAAATAACAAGGATACCCTGGAAAAAGTGAAAAAACTATTGGGACCGTTGAAATGCGAAAAAATTACGATGAGTATCGAAAGTGCTGAGATGACCAAACATGCTTTGAACGCGTATTTAGCTACATGTATAAGTTTCATTAACGAGATTTCAGATATTTGTGAGCTGAGTAAAGCTTCAGCGTCGGACGTCGTAAAAGCGCTAAAATCTGATAAAAGAGTTGGTCCTTATGCACCGATTAATCCAGGTTTGGGTTTTTCTGGTGGAACCTTGGCAAGGGATGTTCAAGTTTTGAGAAAATATGGGGATATGAGTGGCTACGATACAAAATTCCTCGACGCTGTAATAGAAGCTAACGAAAAGAGGAAACATTTCGTTTTCAACAAACTTAAAAAATTGTTCGGCGATGTCAAATCCCTCCAAGTAGGCATCCTTGGATTAACTTACAAACCGGGGACGGATACGCTGAGGAGATCGTTATCCTTGGAAATCGCGAAGGAACTCCTCTCACATGGTGCAATCGTGAAAGCTTATGATCCAAAAATTAAATCCTCAATTTCTGAACTACCAGAACTAAGAGTGTGCAAAGAAATCGGCGATGTTGCTAGGGGAAGTGATGTACTCGTTTTGATTACCGAGTGGCCGGAATTTAAAGAGTTGCACCTCGAAAAAATAAAAACTCTCATGAAAAAACCTATTTTTATTGATACGAAGAACTTTTTGGGTCCAAAAAATTTTAAAAAATTAAACTTTAGCTACGTTGGCGTTGGTGGAAGTTATGAAACTTAAGGGCAAAGTCGCTGTCATCACTGGCGCAAGCAAGGGGATCGGAAAATGCATTGCGGAAACATTTGCGAGAGAGAGATGTAACTTGACGATAGTATCGAGGCATCTTGAGGAAATATGCGCAGTAGCCGAGGAATTAAAAAAATACAATGTCGACGTTTTGCCTTTGAAATGTGATGTCTCAAATCCTGCTGAAGTAAAGGAAATGGTCAAAAAAACCATAGACCGCTTTGGGAAAATAGACATTTTGGTGAACAACGCCGGGGTTTACGGACCTTTAGGCCCTCTAATTGACAACGATCTTGAGCTCTGGGCTAAAACCATTAACATCAATCTAATGGGCACGGTCATCTGTACAAAATTTGTCCTTCCATACATGATGAAGGCGAGAAAAGGTAAAATCATCAATTTCTCTGGCGGAGGTTCTGGGGGGCCGCCTACTCCAACTATTAGCGCCTACGCTACAACGAAAGTTGCGGTTGTTAGGTTCACCGAAGTTGTCGCAGAAGAGGTGAAGGACTACAACATCCAAGTAAACTCGATAGCTCCTGGCGCCGTTAATACAAGACTGCTAGACCAGGTGTTGGAAGCGGCCGACAGGGTTAACAAAAAATTTTTGGAGAAGGCAAAAGAGCAGAAGGAAACTGGTGGAACCCCGCCCGAGAAAGCGGCGCAACTTGTACTGTATCTGGCTTCTGACGACTCGGATGGCATAACTGGCAAATTGATCAGCGCCGTTTGGGATAATTACAAGGATTTCGGCAAAGAGTTAGATAAAATCAAGGGAACCTCAATTTACACTTTAAAGAGAATCGATAATTCCCTGTACAAAGAGGTTCGCAAATGAACGTGGGGATAGTGGGTGCGGGCCTCGTTGGGAACAAAAGAGCCCGAGCCCTCGGTGATGCCAAACTCGTATTGGTGGCAGATATCCGCGAAGATAGGGCAAAAAAACTCGCGGAAGAACATCATTGTGATTACACCACAAGGTGGGAAGAGGTAGTTGGCAACGATTCTGTGGATATTGTGATTGTTTCGACCTCAAACGATTATCTTGCACCGATAGCAATTGAAGCGATAAAAAATGGTAAACACACGCTGATCGAGAAACCGGGTGCGAGAAATCTCGAAGAGCTCTCAAAAGTAATAGAGGTAGCTAGGCGACGCGATGTTAAGGTAAAAGTTGGATTCAACCACCGTTTCCATCCTGCCTTGCTTAGGGCCAAGGAAATATTCGATAGCGGCGAAATCGGGGAACTCATGTTTATCAGGGCAAGATACGGCCACGGTGGCAGGAAAGATTATGGCAAAGAGTGGAGGGCAAAATCAGAAATCGCTGGCGGAGGCGAAATGCTCGATCAGGGGATACATCTGGTAGATCTCGCAAGATGGTTCGCGGGAGATTTTGAGGAGAGGATAGGATACTGCAAAACGATGTTCTGGGACATGGGGGTTGAGGACAATTGTTTTGCACTGCTCAAAAACAAAAGGGGACAAATTGCCTCGTTACATGCTAGTTGGACCGAATGGAAGAACTTGTTCTCGTTTGAAATTTTTTGCAAACACGGTAAACTTGACATCAACGGGTTGGGTGGAAGCTACGGGAAAGAAACATTGACGTATTACAAGATGAAGCCTGAATTTGGTGTTCCAGATAAGTTCGTTTACACTTGGCCGGGAAAAGATGTTTCATGGGAAATGGAGTTTAGAAATTTCATCGCGGCCATCAAAGAAAACAAGGAGCCCGTGGGTACCCTCCACGACGCTCACGCAGCAATGAAGATAGTTTTTGATATCTACAAGTGGAGTAAAGGACACGAATAAAATTTCATTTCCCTCGCTTTTTCTCGATGCGCCTCATGATAAAATTTCTGAAGTCGGTTAACCTAGCACTTCTTATAAATTTCCGCATAGATGGGCTAAACACTACATACTTGCTAATAAGAATCTTGATAGAGTCTGGTTTTCCAAAACAATCTTTAAGTCTTCGCTCGTACTCGGACTCGAAATTGTCTATCTCTTCTATTGGAGGAAAATAATGAATTTTCTCATAGCTTTTTAGTATTTTTTTAGATACTTCCACCCCTTTTCCCTGCAAAAGTTCTACAATACGCTTTTCTAACATCTTTGTAGATTTTTTGGCTTCATATTCTCTTTTAACCTTCGCGTAGCCTGCTAGCCCCATCCCTTTAGCCATATCTCTGTTCGATGCCAAGTATGCGATCGCTTCGGCAAATGCCTTTGGAGAATACACAACAAAACCGGTCTTGCCATTATCCACCAACTCTATTTGGGCATTATCAACGAGGGGTGTAGAGTCGACCACCACCGGTTTTTTGCATGCCATAGCCTCTGCTATTGAGCGGCCAAATGACTCACCGCATAGGGAGGAATACGCGAAAATATCAATTAAACACAGAAACTCTATTACTGACCTATCAGTTTGGCCCGTTTTTAGAAAAATACAGTATCTATCTAATCCGCTTTTCTTGATTTTCTCTTTTTTTACCTCGGGAGCACCCATAATTAAAAACTTCACATTTGGAACCTTTTTGATTAGGTAGGGCATCATATCGATAAGGGTATCGCTCCATTTTCCAATATCTGTCCTTCCAACTCTACCCAATACTAAATCGTTTGGTCCTATCCCGAGTTTTTTTCTCCTACGCAAAATTTCATCATTAGATATCCTGAAACCATCTATTTCATCTACATCGATTGGAAGGTACGCTACCGTATGATTTTTATGGAATTCTTCGTTAGATACTTTATACCATTTCTTGTAACGAAAAGCACACATTTTGCTCACCGAATGACGATCGATTAATTTTCTAATTTCTGGGTCAACTTGTTTTTCCATAGAGTCCAACAAAATGATTGCTGGGGCGCTGGCTTTTATTGCAGCTTTCGCAAAAATAGAAAACTGTTTCTCACCCAGCGAAAAATGGGCCACCTGTATTTTCTCCCTTTTGACTAATTCAGCGAGTTTTTCAGGGCTCTTATTAACGTTATAAAGTTTTATCCCCCTTTTTCCGACCGCTTTTTCCCTTGGCCCACCCGGCACTAACACACAAACTGAGACATTGAAAATATTCTTATCGAAATATTTTACGGTCGTCTGCACATTTTTCCCGGCACCGCCCAAATCAAGAGCATCAACTACTTGGAGCACATTTATTTTCTTCATGTTCTCTACATCCTATTTTATCCATTATTCTTAATCTATGTGGCGAATTTTTAATGTAGATGGCAGAGTATTAGTATGGTGAAATGGTGTTAATCAAATTTTCCAAGGCCCTGCCTCTCGGACTGAGGCGTTTTGTAATAAGCACCTTAGATAAAAAAATTTTGGATAGGGAATCCCCGTTTATTCCCCTGTGGTTGCGGCTTATCTATGGGATCCACCTTAAACGTGTGGGGAAAGGTGTATATCTCGCAAGCGGGTTTGGGGAGGAGGTGCTCGTTCCCGAGGGTGGGTGGAGGGTTTTTATTGAGATTTTTCACGAAAAAATTTACGAACAGATTTTCAACGTCGAGAATGGTGAAATAGTCCTAGATATCGGGGCTCACGTAGGGCTGTTCACAGTGAAGGCCAGAAAAGCGGTCGGAGAAGACGGTTTGGTTGTGGCAATAGAACCCGAACCTAAAAATGCGGCCTTACTATCTGAAAATGTGAAGAAACATGGGTTCAAGAATGTTGTGGTCGTGAAGAAAGCCGCAGGAGACCACAAAGGGAAAGTTAAACTTTACTTGAGTCCTGGGTCTCGGGGACATTCTCTCTTGCCTATCCGTCCAAGTTCCATTGATGTTGATATGGATACACTGGATAACATTGCCGCGGAGTTGGGACTTGCGAGAGCAGATTTTATAAAAATCGATGTCGAGGGAGCTGAACTGGATGTTTTAAAAGGGGCCGAAAAAATATTGCGCATGCCAAATGTTAAACTGGCGATTGCGGCCTACCATCCATTACCTGACGGGAGTTCAGAGCTTCAAAAAATCTCTTCTTATTTGAAATCGAAAGGAATGAAGATCTGGACGAATGGCCGCGGCTATGTTTATGCAAAGACCTCCAGTTAGGGATTGAGCGGCAGAATCTTCGTTAGACGATTATCTCGGCAACCTGAATGACATTTTAAATGTTGGTAGGATTATCACATCTTGCGAGGTGCGAGGGAAAATTATGGGTGAATCTACATCCGAGGCAGAAAAGAGCTATGCCAAACGCTTTGCCAGAGGAAGTACCATTGTTTTCACCTCGTTGGTCGTTTCTGGCGTGGCCGGCTTCCTCTTGCGTATATTTCTCGCCCGAACACTGGGTGACGCAGATTATGGCCTCTTTATTGGCGTGTTTATGCTCGTTTCAATGTTTGGTGCGTTCCGCGATTTAGGCGTTGGTCAAGCTGTTATACGGTCCATTCCCAAATTCGTTGCTCAAAAACAATTTAATCCAATAAAATCATCTATGACTATCCTCATGCTTGTGCAAGTACTTTTTTCACTTTCCGTAGCTTCTATTTTAATCGTTTTTTCTGATCACATAGCTCTTGCAGTTTTTGGAACCTTGGAAGCATCATTGGTTATTAAAGTTTTAAGTGGATGGTTCTTATTCGAGGCCATTTTCTATGCCCTTAAAGCGGCATTTCAGGGTCTTCAGGATATCATACCTTATTCGCTGCTGGGATTCTTTGAAATATTTCTTCCTTTAATTTTCACTCTCGTTTTACTTTGGATTTTGGGGTCCAAGGTCGCAAATGTTGCACTTGCGTATTTAGCGGGTCTGGGGGTAACTGTGCTCAATGCGTTTGGTTTCTTCATAAAGAGACATGCCAGCGTTGTAAGGGCGAAACTTGAAATTTCCAAGGGATTACTCAAAGAACTATTCGCGTTTGCATTGCCGGTGTTGATCGGCGCGCTAGCGAGTGCAATAATCGGTTATATGGGCACTCTGGTGCTCGCGATGTTCCGCTCGCTACCTGAAGTGGCCTTTTATCAGGTTGCGTATCCAGCCGCGAACCTATTGCTATATTTCCCAACGGCTATGGGGGCAGTTCTCTTTCCGATGATTTCTGAACTTTGGGCCAAGCGGGAGCATGAACTCATCGGGGAGGCGATGCAGACGCTCATAAAGTTTTCTTTCATCTTTATCGCTCCCGCGGCGCTTATCATCATAGCTTTTCCTGGTGTGGTAATCTCCTTGCTCTTTGGGTCTGAATACCTTGCCGCGACCGCTGCCCTTCAAATTCTTGCACTTTCGGCAATTGTTCAAGCGCTTTACACTATTTCAAATAGGATGATTTTGGGAATAGGAAAACCGGCCATTATAACAGTGGTCATGGTCATTATGGGGTGCTTAAATTTCGCGTTGAACCTCATTTTGATCCTTCCTTACGGTGTCGAGGGTGCGGCAGCAGCAACTTTCCTCTCTATGCTGGTCGGCCTTTCTTTCTCACTTAATTTCGCGCGAAAATACGTCAAGTTCAAAATTCCTTCGTCGCCCCTCACCAAGGCACTGATCGGGGGTTTGCTAACCCTGCTTATGGTTTCCGGGTTAAAGTTAATCATAAACTTACCACCCCTCCTTGAGCTTTTCGTTGTCATGATACCAAGCTTGCTCTTTTACGGGGCTTGGATATTGCTCACGAGAGCGTTGACATGGGACGACCTCCTATTTTTAAAAAATACCATGCCAATCCCAAAATGGTTGCTTCGAGTTGCGAGGAAGTTTATTAGGATAAAAAGGTTATCCGATTAGGATTAAGGATTCGGCTCAACAGAGGCATTCGCTCGATGTAATAAATATAAATCAGGGCGCTTTTGACACTTCTTTCGCTTTGATGCAGGAGGAGCAACGCAGCGATGACTACCGTAATGGGTTATAGAGACATAGCTGTCAAGCTGGAAAAGCCTCAGCTGAAAACCCCGCCTCCGGTGGACGAAAAAAAGGTCACTCCACCATTTGTACGTAAAGGAATCTAATGCAAAGTGTGTGGTGATACCGAGCACCAGCAAGCAAAAATCCGCATTCTTCTTGAAAACATCTGCGAAATTATCACAGCGACTATTTCGCCGCTTAGGCTATCCGAAAAACATTAGCTTTATTGGCTTGAAACAGTATCTGCCGGAGGGCGTCTGACAGCTCGCTTGGCATAGAATTCAGGGTTTTTGCGCTAATAAAGTATAGTTCACAAGTAAATCCGTGAAATGTGTGGCCAAAAATTCACCCACGAGTCCCAATGAATATTTTCCTTTGAAGAATCTATATGGAAGCCCGCCAACATAAATAATTTTAAACCCTTTTTTTAAAACCAAATCTCTAAGACTACTCTTCTTAAAAAATCTGATATGTGGACCTTTATACACATCTCCACTTTCCCTTACACCTTGTTTTATAAAAATGTCTTGCCCAACCAAGATAGCCAATCTTCTACTTAGCATGAATAGATCGTTTGGGACTGTAATGTACAAATAACCTTTTGGTTTCAACACTCTTTTAACCTCCGAAAACAACAAAGAGGCATCAAATAAGTGCTCGAGTATTTCCATACAAAATACCATATCAAAAAAATTATCTTCATACGGTAGTTTTTTGTTTTCGACATTTACCACTTTCGCATGTATGCCGCTTTTTTTGGCCTTTTTCACGGCGAATGGGGAGATATCCACGCCATATTTGTGCTTAAATGGCAGAAACTTCAGGAATTCCCCAAACCTGCAGCCGATATCCAAAACGTAGTTTATTTCATCAAGTGGGCAGTATTTCCCAATTTGGGTCAAGATTCTTTGAAATCTGAGCAGTTCTGATTTATTCATGTATCCTCGCCATCCTTTTTTATGGATCTCGTCGTAAAATTTTTGAACTTCTGTTCGCATTTAATTTGCACCTTCTTCATCTTGTAGGGACAATTTTATTTCCAGCGATAAAAATATTTCTGGGATTGTTTCAGGTTCGCCCAGCAGTTAAATGGCGAGCTCGCGGGGATTCTATCGATGGGTCGCTAGGGATAATGACGCACTTGTACTGGACTGAATGGCTAGAGTCTCAAACACTACATGTCAAAAGACTGGTGGCACAAATGCTCAACTAGTGGTGAAATTTATACCCTCTGATGATAGGGCCCCGACCATCGGTTAAAAATCAGCGGAATTCTCACTTTTTTAAACTGATAGCAGGTTTATCATATCTTGTTAGAAGTTTTGAAAAATCATGGGCGAAGTCACGTTTGAAGAAAAATCGAAATGCGAGACAAGTCTTAGTGGATAAGGGCATTAAGCTTTTACCCGGATTTCCGTTAGTAATACCTTACTAACATCTTAAGGCCTTTTTCCAGCGGTATCTCTGCCTTAAACCCCAAGAGCTTTTTGGACTTGGTCGTGTCAGCCTTTGTGTGATAGACGTAACCCCTTATCGGGTTCCGCGCGTACTTGGGCCTTATATCCGTCCCTAGGTACTTGTTAAGCAGGGCGGTCGCAGCATTCACGCTGGCCGACTTCCCAGTTCCGACGTTAAAAACTTCTCCAGAGGCGTTTTTCCTCTTCGCCGCCAGAAAGTTTGCCTTGACAACATCCTTCACGTAAGTAAAATCCCTTGTTTGTGAGCCATCACCATAAATTACCGGTCGTTCCCCCTTTTTCATCCACCAAAGAAATTGGGTGATCAGGTTTGCGTACTCTCCCTTGGGTTTCTCCCCGGGTCCATAAATGCTGAAATACCTGAGACCAACTGTTTCAAGGCCGCGGTCAAGGGTAAATGTTTTTGCCAGATATTCACTGGCCAGCTTGGTCATTGCATAGAAGTTTGGGCATCGCTCTATGCGCATATCCTCCCTGTGTGGGGTTGGCAGGGTACCGTAAATTGTAGAGGTCGATGCGTGGATTACCCTTTGAACACAATTCTCGTGGCCATAACGCAATAGATTAGCAAAGCCTTGGACGTTCACCGAGATCCCAAGGCTTGGGTCTGGCACAAACATCTGCGATGAGGAAACCGCGGCTTGATGAAAAATGTAGTCAACGCCCCGGGTCGCCCTCTTCACTAGTTTTTCGTTTCTGATGTCGCCCCGTATCAACTCAATTTCGTCTATTATCTCGTTGAGGTTTTCCGACGAGCCGAGGAAAAAATTATCGAGGACGCGGACTTCCCACCCTTTTTTAACGGCCTCTTTCGCTATGTTTGAGCCGACGAACCCCGCCCCGCCGGTAATTAATATCTTCAGATGATCACCTATACAAACACGCTACATGTTTATATTTAAACTTGAATGGCGCTGCCAAGCCCGATTAGCGCAGTATTTAGGAAAGGCTACCCAAAATCCAATGGAAATTTGGTATAGGCAAGTCGAGGCGGGATGATGCAAGCGGTTATCCTCGCAGGAGGGCTGGGCACACGGCTCAAACCGTTAACAGAGGAAATCCCAAAATCTATGATCCCGGTTCAGGGCAAACCATTTTTGGAACATCAGCTAAACTTGCTTAGACGATGTGGAATTTCCGATACTGTGTTGTGCGTCGGTTATCTTGGTGAGAAAATTAAAGACTATTTTGGTGATGGAAGGGGATTTGGAGTTAAAATCAAGTACAGCGAAGAAACTGAAAAGCTCTTGGGCACAGCCGGGGCCCTTAAAAACGCTTGGGATTTGCTCGATGATACATTTTTTGTCACGTATGGGGACGCTTACCTTATTTTGGACTATCGAGAGGTTATGGGATATTTCAAAAAGTTCAACAAACTTGGGTTAATGGTTGTGTATAAAAATTTTGACCGTTACGATAAAAGTAATGTCGTTGTTGAGGGGGATTTGGTAAAAGTCTACGATAAGCAAGGAAGAGTGCCAGACATGGTCTACATCGATTTCGGGGTTTCTGTGTTAAGGAAAAAAGCACTTGGCCTAATTCCAAAAGGAAAAGTTATCGACTTGGGGGAGTTTTATCGCGAGTTAATTAGACGAAAGGAATTGCTTGCGTTTGAAACCAAACAGCGATTTTATGAAGTTGGATCCCAGAAGGGGCTAAAGGAGTTCGTAAGGCTAGTTTCTTCCGAACAAATCAAAATTTGATTCTACGAGATGAGCCCTTTTCCGCCTGCTTAAACTCCGCCCAACAACGGTCGAATTCGGCTATCGTTTCCTCGGTCTTCGGGTGGTATACCATTTGCATCAATATCTTGTATGGGATGGTGATTACATGCGCCCCTGCCACGGCAGCCTCTGTCACATCCTCCTGCTTCCTTATGGAACCAACGATGATTCTCGTGTCAAGCCCACCTTCTTCGATTATATGTTTAGATTCCCGAATTACCCTCACGGGGTCGATCCCCGCATCCCTCGAGCGGCCGAAGAAGATGCTCGCATAAGTGGCCCCCGCTTTCGCCGCCAACAAAACTTGGTTTGTGTTTACCATAACTGTCATGTTCGTTTTGATGTTCTCCTCCTTTAGCTTGCTGACGATCCGCATCCCCATGCCATCGGGGTACATTGGAACCTTGATAGTGACATTCTTGGGGTTCCAGCTGGCGTACTCCCTAGCCTCGTTGATAAGGTCATCGAAGGAGCCCTTAGTCCTTGTTAGCTCTATACTGATCGAGCCATCCACGAGCGACAATATTTCACGAACTCTATCCTCGAACTTGACGCCCTTCTCTGCTAGGAAGATTTTCTGATTGGTTGTCACGCCGGTGATGATGCCCCACGGCAGTATTTCCCTTATCTCTTTCACGCTAGCCGTGTCGAGGAAGATCTCCAACTAACTTACCTCTTTTTCGATGATTTTCGCCGCGTGCAGCAAGCTCGGCACGATGAAATCTGGTCTGACACCTTTATCCTCAATTAACTTAGCCAAATAACTCTTTAAATAACCTATCAAAAAAGTCTTGCAGCCGGCCGCCCTGCCAGCCTCGATATCCGTCAAACTATCGCCCATGAGGTAACTTTTCGAGAGATCCAGCCCAAGATCCTTAGCTGCCCTTAAAAGAAGGCCGGGTTTCGGCTTCCTGCACCTGCACCTGACCCTGTATTTCGCATACTTCGCGGACGGGTGATGAAAACAATAGTATTCAGCATCTATGCGCGCGCCACCCTTCCTGAGCTCCCTTCTCATTTTCAACCGGATTTTTTCAAAAAGCTCCTTCGTCATCTTGCCCTTTGCCATGCCCGGCTGGTTTGATGCAACAACAACTTTCAGACCCAACCTGTTGAAAATTCTAATCGCCTTCGCAACACCGGGTAGCAGCTTGAACTGTCTGGGGTTAAGGGGCGAGTTCAACACGCCGAGCTCTGGGAAATAAACGATCTCGTTTATCACACCATCCCTGTCAAGAAACACGGCCCTCACGTGCAACGCTTCCTTAGGATTCAGCTATCAACTCGCGGAGCCTCGCACAAATGAGGTGGGCCAGCACCGAGTGAAAACCCTCCACTTGCGGCGTGGAATTTATGGGCACGACTATGCAAGCATCGGCGATTTGCTTCAAGACGCCGCCGTCGAAGCCTGCCAGCCCTACAACCTTTCCACCATTATTCTTGGCAAATTTAGCCGCTTTCAAGAGATTTTGAGACCAAGGGCCCGCTTTCTCGGACCCGGCGCCTCCGTGAACGCTAATTACAACTAAAACGTCGCCCTCACGCATCAAGTTCTTCAGTTGCTCGACGTAGACGTTTTCCCACCCCAAGTCGTTGGTGAGCGCTGTGACTAGGGGCATGTTCTCTGTCAAGGCCATTGCCCTAAACCTCTTCTTACCTTCTACCGAAGTGAACTTCGACAGGTCACTTGCGAAGTGCGTTGCTGTCGCGGCTGAGCCACCGTTTCCCGCTAGGAAAACCTGCTGCCCATCCCTCCACGCATGATACAGGAGCTCTATTACCCTATCGATATCTTCCTGTGATATGCGCTTAATTATCGACTCCATTTCTTGTAGGTAGTGGCTGACAAAGGCCCTGTTTCGCATAAGGTCCCTCTAGGTTATTTTCCGCTGACAAATAAAAATCTTCTCCACCTCCTTTTCCTGCTTCCTTCATCATGCTCGGGGCAACGAATTCCGTCCCCGCCGTGATCATATCCTCGCGACAATTCCGATACATATGTGGTTTTATTTAAAAACGATCGACTACCTTAAGTTGTGCGAAATGATGCCATGGAAAAGAAAAGTGAGAGGAAGTTTACAAAACGTAGAACGCGATGGAAGATTTCATAGGTAACATTGCCAATCACTCAACATTACTGAAAATCAAAATAAGTATCGGGCCTAGACCTAAATCTTGCTTAACTCTGGGACTCTTTTATCGCAAGGATACTGGTTGAGAGCAATCTCTGTGGTAGGGAGAATACCAAATCTCCTACTGCGAATACAAGCTTAAGTGGTACAGAAAGCTTCCCAAATTTTTTTAATTTGAGTTGTCTCGTCATTGGACCAGCTACACGCGATTCATGTATTTTGATGATTAACTCGTTTCTCAAAGTTGTGAAAATCGACTCCCTTAAACCAAAAAGGGCCAGATTTGCCGGCTTTAATCCTGCTTTTTGCAACATCTCTGCCCAAACCTTGCGAGGCAGTACTGATATATGGGTTTCATCTTTTTTAAAAAGCGGATAGACGCACGCAAATTGGTTACGAATGTTCTCCACACAGGGGCTCGGGGTAGTCATGAAGAAAAAACCATTTGGTTTTAGAACCCTAGCGATTTCAGATATGGCGTTTTCCGGTTTTTCAAGATGTTCAAATACCTCTATCGCTGTTACAAGGTCGAAGTATTTGGCCGGGAAAGGCAAGCTGGCATGTTCTATATCAGCTGATTTAAGTCTTTCTTTGATAGGCGATTTCTGTAATGCGTATAATGAAATGTCAACACCATACGCGTCTATCCCATTTTCTAGTAGGGCGTTCACAAGGGCACCATCTGCGCAACCCACATCGAGGGCACGGCGGGGGGCAAGCTTGGCAAATTTTTTGGCAATACTTTTAAAGTAAACTGTGCGCAACCAAAAAGGAGCAATTTCTCCGAAATATTCCTTTCCAAATGTTTTTGTTTCTTTATGTTGTTCTCTCATATTAGAATCAACCAAATTTAATGTACCTAACTATAGTTACTAAAATATCCCTATGTAAATTCTCTGTTGGCACGATCTTCTCACTTTTATTGTATTTGATGCGTTCCTCTTTATTTTGTCTTGTGGTACATACGTTCTCCTATCCGCAGTCAAGGCTGTACTATAGTGCTGCGCTGGAAGCCCTCAATTTTTATCGCGCAGAGGGGAAAGATAGGGGCTTAAGTTCAACAGCATCCCAATATTATTTAGCAAGGATAAGGAGATAACATGAGAATAAAAATCATGAACCTTCTTGAGCAATTTTTCAATGGCAAAATTTTGGACGCTGGTTGTGGATATGGTAGATGGACAATGCGTTTTAAAGACGTTATTGGAATAGATGTTGATACGGAAAGATTGAAACAAGCAAGAAAAAATGGTATAAAAGCATTGCATATGAACTTAAATAGAAAGTTGAAATTTCCAGATAAATATTTTGATACTGTTTTGTGCTCTAATGTATTGGAACACTTAGAATCTCCCTACGGAACGCTGAAAGAACTTCACCGCGTATTAAAAAATAATGGCACATTTATCTTAGGGGTTCCTAATGCTAATGCTTTAATTTGGGATGAATCAGAGTATCCTTACCATATTTATTCCTGGACAGACAAGACCATAAAACTTCTGTTAAAAAGGGCCGATTTTAAAGTAATTAAACAATATACTAACTCACCATTTACAAAAAAAACACTAATTCGTTTGTGGAATTATATCCCTTTTATCAAAAAACATTGGATTGACTTATGGTATATTTGTAAAAAAATAAGGGGGGATTAAAAATGGCAAAACTGTCCGTTGTGATAATCACAAAGAATGAGGAAGACAACATCAAGCAATGTTTGGAGAGCGTGAAATGGGCCGACGAAATCATAGTTGTGGATTCGTTCAGTACAGATAAAACCGTTGAAATCGCAAAGCAATACACGAAGAAAATTTTTTTGAATGATAACTCCAAGTGCATAAACCTCAACAAAAATTTGGGTATAGAAAAAGCGACGAATGAATGGATATTAGTGCTAGACGCTGATGAAGTTGTTCCGCCAGGACTCAGGGCAGAGATCAAGGATATTTTGAGGGGGGACGACAAGCGTTTCGACGGCTACTCCGTGATAAGGGAATGTAACTTCCTCGGAAAATGGATGAGACACGGGGGCTGGTACGAATATGAGCCAAAGATGGTCCGGAAAGGGAAGGGTAGCTATCCAAAGGGCCTTCACGATGCACTCAAGATAGATGGAAAAGTAGGTTATCTAAAGAATTCATTGCTTCATTATAACTATAGGAGCGTTTCGGAGTGGATAAACAAAATGGATTTCTATACGGCCCTCGAAGCAAACGAAATGGAAGAGAAGGGATTAAAATTTAATGTCGGGCGCACTTTTTATTCCCCCGGCGCCGTGTTTCTTAGGCGATATTTTACCAAAGCGGGATTCAAAGACGGGTTTCATGGTTTAACAGCGGCTGTTTTTGGCGCTTTTTATGAATTTGTGAAGTATGTAAAATTATGGGAAAAACAGAAATCTAGATCTAGACATTCGAAATCGTAGGTTACGAGCAATGTCAATCAACGTGATAAACGCTTTTTCCCGAGAAGATACTGCAATAGACCGATTAAATGACCCGCGCCCCTAATAAGATCCACAATCGGAGTTAGCAACGTATATCCATTGCGATCCTTCAGCGCCTCGTAAACGATTACGAGTAGTTTTGCGATGTAAGGAGCCGCGGGAATTAAGAACCAAGGTGAGATTGCCAATAGAGGAATAGAAAGAATGGAGATAAGATACACGATGGGAAGCGTAAGCAAGATAAGCTTCTTTAAAAATGCGAGTTTCGATTCCCTGAGGTAGGGAATCATTGTCCTGCCGTACCAGGCAGATACCGCAAAAAATTCCCGAACTGAGGAAGAAAGACCCTTGAAGATTACAGAACCCGACTCAGAAACGGTCTTCTTCGTTGGGTTATTTTCAAGATAGATACTAAGCTTGTGTGCTAGCAAAGTATCTTCGCGGACTCCGAGTAAAGGGTAGCCACCAAAACTTTCGAATACTTCCTTTCGTATAAAAGTGTATGGGCGTCCTTTTTCTGCAAGCTTCTCTTTAGAGAGACTGGCTAAAGAGGACCTCCGTGTGCTCGCTAATACCTTTTGAATCCATGTGCGGCATACAGGCTCTATTTTAGATGCAACCGCGACTACATTTGGGTCAGCAAAATTTCTAACTGCGTTTGTTATAAAAAGTGGGTTCACATCGTTGTCCGCGTCTAAAAAACAAAGGATTTCCCCATGGCTTGCCTTGGCCCCTTGATTTCTTGCATTCGCGGGACATTTCACACCTTCCTCCTTGATTATTACTGCTCCGGCCTTTCTCGCTATGTCGGCAGTGTTGTCCTTCGATCCGCCATCGACAACTATTACTTCCTTACTTGGAAAAGGGTCGGACATCAAATTCTGGACGAGTTTTCCTATTGTAGTTTCTTCGTTCAGAGCTGGGATTATGACTGATACCTTCATTTTTCCACGCAGGCAAATTTCACCTTATTCACTTCTTTGTAGTATAACATCACTTTTCATTAGTGCTTCCATGAAGTAATAATCCCCCCATATCAAACCCTTGCGTACGGTACGGTCGATTTTGGACAGGATGGAACCAAGCATCACATCCCCTATTGTAACTTTTTATTTGCCCGGGATTAATAATCAGGCAGGCGATTCGATGAACATTCTAGTGGCTGAACCAGAGAGCTACAGCAAAAAGTGCATCGACATTCTAGCCCAGATTGGCAAAGTTACCGCCAAGAAAATGAAACGGGATGAGCTGCTCTCCCGTATAAAAGATTTCGAGGTGCTTGTGATTAGAGTTGAGACTCGAGTGGATCGAGAACTGATCGATCGGGCGAAAAAACTCAAGATAATCGGAGTTGCTGCCACAGGGCTTGACCACGTGGATGTCGATTATGCTCAGCGGAGGGGCATAAAAGTGGTCAGCCTAAAAGGGGAAAGGAAATTTTTGGAGCGCGTGAACGCGACGGTTGAACACACATTCGCGCTGATGCTGAGTTTGGTTAGAAAAATTCCATGGGCGTTCGAAGAAATGAAAAAAGGGCGGTGGGTTCGAAGCCCATTTTTCGGGCGGGAGTTAAACGGGAAAACCCTCGGGGTGGTGGGATTTGGTCGGATCGGGTCTAAAATCGCCGGGATATCCCAAAAGTTCGGGATGCGGGTCCTTGCGAACGATCCCCACGTTGATAAAAGGGCGATAAAAAAGCTTGGGGTCAAACCGGTGAGCCTCGAAACCATCCTCAAAGAATCAGAGATAATTGTTATCTGCGTCGCGCTGACCCCTGAAACAGAGAACATGATCAGCTCCAAAGAATTCAAGCAGATGCACCGCAAGCCAATCTTGATCAACATCGCGCGGGGGAAAGTTGTCGATGAGGGAGCACTTTTAGATGCATTGAAAAACAATCGGATTTCTGGGGCGGCTTTAGATGTTTTAAGCATCGAGACTGAGGTGGACAACCCCCTGCTCGGAAATCCGCTTTTGGAGTATATGCGCAAGCACGATAATCTCGTCATTACACCTCATTTGGGCGGGGCGACGTTTGAATCCATGGAAGCGACCGGAATGTTCATCGCCCAGAAAATTAAGGCGCTTGTTGGCAAAGGCTGACTTTATTTAATCGGCTTAATATGGCTCCATTTCATTTTCCTCATCACGGCTTCAGCGAGTAGGAAGTCCATTTTGCTATCGATGTTAATTGAGCGCTCCTCGGGCATCACGTAGGGTCGGCAATCGTCTCCTTTGAAGGAGCGTCGGTTTACCAGGACATCTCGCTTCGTCGCATAGATCGCCCCGTCCCGAATGTAGACTGGAGGCAACAACTGCCGGGGCATGTTCTCCACTTCCTCCTCTGCGTAATCGACCAGCTTATCGTCGACTATCCGTTTCATCCGCACCGGGTGGATAGCCCCAACATTCACTACCGAGATTACCGAGTCGGCCCCGGTTTCGATCAATTTCTTGAGGGCCCCGTCTATGTCCTCCGTAGTCCGTAATGGGGTGGTGGGCTGCAGCATCACAACGTAATCGTACTTCTTGCCCTCTAGCCGCTCGGTCTCCAGAACAGCATGTTTTATTACATCCACCGCGAGGGCCATGTCGGTCGCCAGCTCCTTTGGTCGGATGAATGGAACATCGGCGCCATAACGCTTCGAAATCTCGATTATCTCCCTATTGTCAGAGGAGACGATGACCCGCGTCAACAACTTGCTCCGGAGGGCCGGCACGATAGTGTAGGCAATCAGGGGCTTGCCGAGTAGGGGTTTGATGTTCTTCTTTGGGATGGTCCTGGAGCCCCCGCGGGCTGGGATTACCCCTAAGATACGATATTTTTTCACTTGAATCCCCTAGAAGACCTTCTTGTCCTCCCAGTTAAACACAATCCGGCCTCCAACCTTGCTTGCAAATCTCCCCCGGTAATAATCACGGTTCAGTAGCTCCTCATGGCTCAGTCCGGGTTGTTCAATCCCTATCATCTGCTTAAACTCTGGGATTTTTCGCACATACTCCTCGAGTTCGGATTTTTTCATTCGCGCATACCCGACAAGTTCTTTCAGTTGCACTGGGTCTACTGAGACCGGTCCATCCTTGGTTAGCCCACGGTCTATAATCGTGAAATGACGCTCGATCGCGTCAGCGCCCAAGTACAGCGCAGCGATCGATGCTTTGAGACCGTCTCGCTCGACCAAGGAGTGATCGCTGAACCCGACCCGGGGGGTGAATTTCCTAAGGTAGTTCATTCGCGCCAGATTCATGACTTTGAGGGGGGTCGGGTAGATAGTCACGCAGTGTAGGAAAGTGAAGCTGTGCCCCTTCAATATCCGGGCAGTTTCCTCGATCTCGTGGTCGTAAGTCCCACCGGTCGAGATGAACAAATGGTCGAAGTGCTCTTTGAGCTCTCGAATCATCGGAAAACTCGCGCAGTCGTAACTCGGAACCTTTATTTCTCTGAGAGGCAGGGTTGCGAGAAATGGAATCCGCGATCTCGAAAAAACTGTGGTCAGCGGTTTTATCCCCGCCGCCTTACACTCGTCGATGAAAAGCCAGTGTGCCTTGTCGCTTAGATCCATCGGTTTCAGTCGCTCGTGTTCGGGCTTGTATGGGCGTTTTATCGCAACCTGCTTTCCACCCTCTACTTTTCCCTCCTCGAATTGCTCTCGGTATACCAAATCATCGGCGAGCATCGATTGAATTTTTGCATAGTCCGCGCCAGCCTCGGCTGCTGCCCACACCATCTTTTTTAGTGTGTCCAGATCCCCCCGATGGTTCTGGCAAAATTCTGCGATGACCCTCGCCATTTGCACCCCGCACAGATTTTAAGTCCCAGACAATTAAATATAGGACCATGATTGGAGCCCAGACTACATTTTACGGCTATAAAGGCGATGTCGTTGAAAAAACGAAAAAGTTGATTAATATTTTTGAATCCCTCGGCATGCCCCCTTATGTTCAGATAGGCCCAGCCCCTTCCCAAGATTTCGAAACCCTAGTCTCTGAATTGAACACGTTAAAAGATGGACATGAAGTCGAATACAGTGTACACCAGTCGATTTGGGTGCCATCGCCTGATTTCTTTCTGAATTTGGGCAGCTCAGATGAGGTAGCAAAAAGAGGTACAGTCGATTCACTCAAAAAATCAATCGATTTCGCAAGAGAGATTGGAGCGAGGGAGGTAAGTTTTCACGCGGGTTGTGCAGCTAACAAGGTGGTGCAGGGCGAAGAGCTCGAGCCCCTCACCATCCACGACGGAATTTCCTACGAAGAAGCGTATTCAAATGTTGAAGAGGTGCTCAAGGAGCTACTGTCCCACGCTAAAAAAGACGTTGATTTGAGCCTCGAAAATTTGAACCACCGACCTGAGAGGAGATATCTCTTCACGACACCTGAAGATTTTCAACGATTGCCTCGAGGTGTTAACGTCCTTTTCGACACCGGTCATGCTTACTTCAGCGAAACTAGAATGAAGGTTCCTTCGTATACTGAAAAAATGATAAAAATTGTCGGAGGGAAAATCTCGGAGATTCACGCAAGCGATAATGATGGTTTAGAAGATCAACATAAGCTAGTAGGTTTTGGGAGTGTACCCTTTTCAAAAATATTCGAACTCGTAACAAAAAAACAAAAATTACCCCCAATTATTATCGAGGCAGCGCAAGCGAAACATGGGTATTCTTTGGACAATTTTAAAAAGAGCATCAAGGGGCTTGCTCAACTTATCGAAGAGGTTTAGCTTTTTCGCGTTTGGCTACACGCCGAGCCCATCATAAGTTATGCCATCGACGCGCGCCACGATCTCCTTTGAGAAGATGTGCCATCCATCGAAGAATAATCCGGGCCTATTCATTTTGCTCAGCAGGGGGTAAATGTCCATTTTTAAATAGGACTCATGGTTGTTCATGATGAGCACACAGTCAGCTTTTTCAAACCCTTGCTCCAGATCACAGGCGACGACCCCAAGCTTTTTTATTTCATTCTTCGGCACGACTGGGTCATAGCCATAGACATTTGTGAGCTTGAATTTCCTCAAGTGTTCCAGCAAATCGATGGCACTGGATTCTCGCATGTCCGAAGTTTCGGGGCGTCCCTTAAACGCAAATCCGATGATAAATGCTTTGATTTTAGAAGGATCTTTCTTTACGGACTTGCAAAAGCGAACGACTTTTTCCGCGACAAATGATGGCATAAGCTCATTGATTTTTCGAGCATGCGTTACCAAAAGAGGCTCGTAGCCTGTTTTTTTAATGGAATCTATGAAAATGTGAGGATCTTTTTTCAAGCAGGTCCCGCCGACTCCCGGGCTTGGGGCAGGTATGCCTCCTCGAAGATAGCCCTCGTTTGCCGCCTCGATTATTTTCACGGTATCCAATCCCAACCTATCGCAGATTAGTGCAAGTTCATTGGCGTACGCGAACGTCAGATCTCTGTAGGTGTTGTTAATGAGCTTAACCATCTCCGCACTTTCCAAGGTATTTACATTAACGATTACCGGGGCTAATTCCCTGAATAACTTCGAAGCAAGCTCGACGCTTATTTTGTCTAGGCCACCTATGATTTGGGGCAGCTTCTTCAGTTCCTCTATCGCTTTCCCTTCGATTGTCCGCTCTGGGGCAAACGCCAAAAAGAAATCCTCCCCTCCCACCAGCCCAGATTCCCTCTTCAAGATTGGCAGGACGGAATTCCTACAGGTTCCCACCGGCACAGTTGACCTTACGACCACTAAATCATCTTTTTTCAAAACTCTTCCCACAGAAGTCGTTGCCCTTTCGAGAGGCCCCATGTCCGGTTTGTTATTCTTGCCCACGGGGGTTTCCACACAAATTACGTAGACATCACTTTCGCTTCTCTCCAAATCCGGTTTAACAAAAAACGTTTTGTTTAAATGGTATTCCAAAAGGGATTCTAAACCGACCTCGTGGACGTGGGACTTCCCTTGCTGCAATTTTTCAACTACCCATTTGTTATGGTCGACGCCGATTATTCTGAAACCGACATCGGACAGCGATGCCGCCAAGGTCAAACCGACATACCCTAACCCAATGATGCATACCTCTCTCGTCTTTATCTCGCTCTTTCTCCATATTTCGAAAAAGGAAACAACATCGTCAACTCTGCCCTCTTTATCCACGACGATGATTTTGTCGACCTTAAAACCACGCAGCCTCGGACTCTCTCGGACTTTTTTGAGAACAGCATCCAGCATTTCGCCGCTCGAAAGTCCCTTGGTAACTGTCACCGGGTCCCTTACCATTATGTCTCCAACAGAGGAATCCAGGTTGACATCTCTCAAAGTAGCTCGTCTTATGTCGCCGTCGGTAACGATTCCCAGTAACTTGTTTGTTTTATCCACAATCAGGGCAATGCCCGCTGGCGCGCCTTTGTGGGGGGCCTCGTCGATGGCTTTCATCGTTTCTCTTATTGTAGTATCCTTAGTGACTAGAAGATGTTTAATCACTTCGTTCATTTTTGTCATCCCTTTTCATTTATAAAATTCAAGATGTATTTCGCTATCCTCTCTCCCGCCTTGCCGTCCAATTTATAGCACATCTCCTCGACAATTCTCTTCCGCCCTTCACTATCGAGCTTGGGGTTCTTTAAGTATTCATTGATGCATTTTATCAACTCTTCTTTACTTCTCGCTATCTTTGCCCCCTTGGTCTCCACGATTTTATTGTAATGAGTATAATCATAATATCTAACCGTCGAATCCCAATAAGGCTTCTTCTCGTATCCGTCAAATGCGATGTTGATAATGGGGGTGTCAAATGCTGATGCGTCGATCGTTACCGTTGAACACACATTGATCATGACGTCACTGTGGGACAGGAGATCCGCATAATGAAGCATATCCGCCTTACCCGGATCCCACGTGTATCCGGCGCGCGAGGCAGATTTTCCTGGGGTTTCGAACGTTATGATATCCTCGTATTTTTTCAGTTTTTCATAGCGGCTAAAATTATCTGCAGGGTGAAATCTCACGTGTAAGTGCGACGGATATTTTATTTCGCCATTTTTTATTGCCTCGCATATGATCTCGATTATATCCTGTTCAAACGGTGATAAGGTGGGTGGGGAAGTCGTATACGTTATTAGTTTTTTGTTTGGGGCTGTACCAATATTTTTGAGGAATTCCTTTCTAGGAGTAAGTTTGTCTCTGTCACGAATGTAATAGTCGAAATGTGGTATACCAGAAACGAATATGTCGTTTGTACTGTAACCATAGTACTCGATAAGTTGTCCCTTCAAAAAATCATTCCAAACGATGACTTTGTCGAATTTCGTGGGAAGTCTCCCTTTGCTCAAGTGATCCCAGCTGAGTACCATTGATACTACGGGCACATCGTAATGTTCGGCTGCCCTTATCAAGCCCCATTCATGTGGCCACAAAAAATCCGTTGAAAAAATCAAGGATGGTTTATACTTTTCGAATATTTCTCTATAGTACCCGTGCTTGTAACCAAAAAGAAACGTGTCTAACTTATCTAGGGCTTCGATGACTTCCTTGTTTTTGCCTAGAACTTTTTTCATGAATTTGAGTCCTAAATATTTCAGATAATTTTTCCTTTTGAGCGTCATTTCCTTTAACCTTATGGTTTCGTTGTAATTTATGTTGAAAAAAATCGTCTCCGCCATTTTTTTTAACGCGCGTTCAACGATGTTCGACTTGGCGCCCACGTTTTCCACGATAACGTTTCCTCCGCTGAATTCGGCGGCGAAACTCTCGCGGTTGAAAAAAGGTGTTTGGTGTAACGCAGCGAGGACGATCCTCAAGTCTCTCCTAGACTTTAGAATTTTAAACACGTCAGTCCGGAGGATGTTTCTAACCACTCCCCCATGCGTGATCGTAATGACTACTGTCTCCATTTTTTACCCTAATTATGATATCTCAATCGCGTTTATTAGCCATACTGTAGCATGGCGAGAAAGTCAACGAATTTTGACGCACCGCATGCTTAAAATCTAAAATCGATGAAAGTTTGTTTGGAGTTGCCAAGCTTTTAGAATGGTGTGAGCAAATTAAGGAAGGATATCGATATGATAGTAAATTATATTCTCGGCGAAAGGACGGGCGAAATTTTTGGCCAGTCAAGATATCAAAGGTCGATTTATGCGCATCTAAAGAATAAGATTGATTTCAACGTGATAGACTATAGGGGTCTGAAATCCCCTTTGCTTTCCCTGCTCCCTAAACACCTCGTTTATCCTAGGGTAACTAAGAAAAAACTGCAGGAAGGCATAGTGCATATCGCCTCGCATGAACAGGCGCACGTGTTGGATGCGATAGGCAGCGAGAACTCAGTTGTGACCGTGTTCGACATTTTTACCATGTATATGCTCAGGAAAAACATTCGCAAAGAGTATGGCAGACTGAACTATCTGCTTCATAAACTCGATGTACCAATATGGGCAAGAGCGTTGGCGAAAGCGGAAAAAATAATAACGATTTCAGAGTTCACAAAGAAAGAAGTCGTGAGAAACCTGAAGTATCCCTCGGAACGAGTGGAGGCTACTCACCTCGGTGTGGATTCAAAGGCATACAGACCTCTCCGCGATTTTAAAAAGCCAAGTTGTTTTCAGGGCAAAACAATCCTGTACTCAGGGACAGAGGATTTTAGAAAAAATGTCCCGTCACTGATAAAAGCCTTCTATAAGCTCAAAAAGAGACTCCCCGATGTTAAAATAATTAAAGTTGGGAAAGCTGGTTGCAGGCTGGGCAGAAAAAAATTGCTTAAATTGATAACCGAACTGGGTTTAAACGAAGATGTAACATTCGTCGGGTACGTACCTGAAGATGAGTTGCCCTTATTTTACAACTCTGCAGACTTGTTCGTTTTCCCGTCTATTTACGAAGGGTTCGGTTTGCCGCCGCTGGAGGCGATGGCTTGTGGCTTACCAGTGATTACCTCAAACGCGTCTTCATTGCCAGAAGTCGTTGGAGATGCCGGCATAATGAAAGATCCTTATGACATCGATGGTTTCGCAGATTCCATGTACGAGGTTCTGACGAACGATGGTTTAAGAGAGGATATGATCAAGAGGGGTTTGAAGAGAGCGAAGTCGTTTTCTTGGGAGAAAACGGCCATGAAGACGTTGAGAATTTATGAGGAGATTTCTCGTGCGAGATAAACCTACGATGGCGATGATAAGCACAGATGTCAGGAGAGACCTTTTGTCGCCAATCCGATATTTTCGAGAATTGAGGGTCATTCATTTCTACAAGTCTGCTCCCTATTCAGATCTGTATCCCGGCGAGTTCGATAAAGATTTAATTCGCTACACGAGCGTATTCGATCTTTGCCGTAAAATAAAAAAATATGAACCAGATATAATCCAAGGTTCAGAGCCATATGGGTTTCCAAGAACGATTCAAGCATGCGCGGCAAGTTATTTGATGTCTAAAATTTTGAACGTGCCGCTATTTTTCCCGATGTTAGAAAACAGACCTCCAGAGATAAAGTTTGGACCCATTGGTTTCCCACTTTTGAAAAAATACCTAAAAATTTATGCAAAACAGGCCAGCGCTATTTTTTACCTAAACAATGGCGCCAAAAGAAATCTCTTGGATGTTGGCGTGGCCGAAAACAAATTAAAACGGCGTATGTGGGGAACTTGGGGGGTCGATATCAATGAGTTTACCCCAAAGAAAGATGGGTCAGAACCAAATTTTGGACGCGCAATACTTTTTGTCGGAAAACTTGAAGAAGCCAAAGGGATCAGATATTTGCTCCTAGCTTTTAAAAAAGTGAGTGAGGTAATAAAAGGAGTTAAGCTTGTGATAATAGGCGATGGTCCACTCCGCAGGGAGATAGAAAGATACTCAAAAGGCGCCGATCGAGAAAAAAATATTGTGATTCTAGGCATCGTGAAGCATAGAGACTTGCCGCCGTACTTCCGCGCTGGCGATCTGACAGTTACCCCATCAATTACCACAAAAAAATGGGAAGAACAAATCGGGATGGTAAATATCCAAAGCATGGCGTGCGGGACATCTGTTGTGTCAACACGTTCTGGGGCAATTCCTGAGTACGTCAAGCACAACGAAACTGGCATCTTAGTTCCTGAGAGGGATGTCGACAGCTTGGCAAGTGCCGTAACGAAATTGTTGGAAAAAGACGAGCTGAGGAAAAAACTAGGGAAAAACGCCAGAAAATACGCCGTTGAAAATTTCGATGCAAAGAAAAATGTTGAAGCAAATGAAAAAATAGTGCTGGATTTGTTAAGCCAAAGTGGAAAGTGAAAATTTGGCTATTTAATCGATTGACAAAAGATGAGAAAATGAAAACGGCCGTAGTTTACGATTTTCTCATAACGAAAGGCGGGATGGATAAGGCAACCGCGATTTTAGCAAGAGAATTCGAAGCAGACATTTGGACGACTTCGTACGCTCCGGAAGACACATATCCCGAACTTGAAAAATTCAAGATTTTCCAACACCCGTTGACTTTTCTCCATCGCCAAGGATTAATGCAAACTGAAGCCCTTTTCAGGTTTAGGAGGATGGACTTATCCGACTATGATTTGATCCTCAGCTCTGGAGACTGGGGGAAGCATGTGGGCATGAGGGACGAGAATCATCCCCAGCTTCACTTCGAAAATACTGTCGTGAGACCATTTTACGATCTTTATCCATTTATCAAAAGTAGGCTCCCAATTCATCGGCGGCAACTGTTTAAACTGTGGGTTTGGTGGATGCGAGGGCTTGACAAACAAGCTGTGCAAAAAATAGACAAGATAATCTGCAACTCTGAAGTCACGAAGGGGAGAATAAAAAGATACTACGGGAGAGATGCCGAAGTAGTTTGGGTCCCGGTGGATGTCAAAAGATTCAAACATCGGAGGTCTGAAAATTTTTACCTTTCCGTCCAAAGGATTGCGCCACCGAAGAGGGTAGAGCTGCAAATAGAAGCCTTTAGAAGATTACCAAGCGAAAAACTCGTGATCGCTGGGCCGTATGATGATCGAATCTATTTTGAGGAGCTTCGAAAGACTGCCCCTGAAAACGTGGAGTTCGTTGGGACGATCTCTGACGGAGAAATCGTCGATCTTTACTCTCGCTGTAAAGCCGCAATTCAGACCAGCATAGACGAGGATTTCGGCCAGGTGCCTTTAGAGGCGATGGCTTCAGGCAAACCGTGTATAGCGGTGAATGAGGGCGGTTTCAGAATATCGATCACGCATGGAAAGACAGGCCTCCTTGTAGATCCACCATACGTCGAAAACTTGATTAAGGCCATAAAAAATTTTGGCCGCTATGAGTTTAATCCCGCGGCTTGCAGAAAGAGAGCTAAGATGTTTGCTGAGGAGAAATGGGTTGAGAGAATAAAAGCGGCGGCGCGCGAAATACTGCGTTAATTTGTAACACCCAAGTTAGTCCAAATTTAAGTTTTGCTGCCTTCGAGCTTGCTCTCCCAAAATTCGATAGTTTTCTTTAGTCCTTCCTCGAGCGTGTACTTCGGCCGCCATTCAAGTACTTTCTTAGCCTTTTCATAGCTGCCGACCAACTTTTTGATGTCTAACGGTCTTGCGGGTATTGTATTCCACTGAACTTTGCCCTTAAATCCCGTGAGTTTAGAAATCAGTCCTATAAGTCCTTTTATCGTAATATCGCGCCCCGTGCAGAAGTTGAATACCTCCCCCTTCGCCTTCGGGTTATTTAGGCACGTTAGGTAGGCGTCCACATGGTCATCCACGTATATAAAATCCCTCGCTGGTGTTGGGTCTCCCAGCCTAACGGTCTTGCCTTGCAACATTTGGGTTATGGTGCGCTCTACCACGAAGTGAGTGTTATCTTTGCGCCCATAGGTGTTGAAGGGTCTGAGGACTGTGACTGGGAAATCATAGGCTGCACGCATGTACTGCAGGTATTTGTCCGCGGCAACCTTGCTCACGCTGTATGGGCTATTGGGTCTTAGCTCCGCATTTTCGGTAACTGGGAATTTATCTTGGTTCCCGTACTCCTCAGAGGTGCCAGCGTAGAGGAAATGCTTAAAATCAGGCACCTCGCGCAAACACGCTTCAGCCAGATTTATCGTGCCGAGCGCATTGACTTCGAATACCTCTTGAGGATGGTCATATGAATACGCGACTGGGCTTATGGCGGCGAGGTGAATCACCGCCTCGGGTTGGACATCTTTTACTAATTTGCGGATGGAAAAGCCGTCCCGCAGGTCCCCAAAAACAGTGGCGGTCCGAGCGCCTAGGACGTAGCGACCAGTGACGTAGCGTTCCAGGGAGCATACTTCGTGCCCAAGCTCGACAAGTTTCGGCAGGAGCTCCGCGCCGATGAACCCGCTACCACCAGTCACCAGCACCTTCATTTTCCGTCACCAACCCATGTTTGCAAGTCCCGTTTAAAACCTGTCGAAAGCGACTAGTTCTTCATGCTTTAAGATATTATTGATTCGAAGAGAGACTCGGTTTCTTTGGTAATTTTATCCCAACTGAACTTCCTTTTCACAAATTCATAACCCTTTTGAGAGAACCTCTTGTTTAGTTCACTCTTTTTTAGAAGTTCCACAAGCTTCATTTTGAGTGTTTTGACATCCCTCGGCTTGAATAACAAACCAACCTCTTCTTTACCTACGAGCTCTCGGAGGGCGGGTATATCTGCCGCGATGACGGGCGTTTTTGCGACCATAGCTTCGACCAAGGCGATGCCAAACCCTTCAGTCGTTGATGGCAGAACCAGCGCATGCGAAGATTTGAGAAGTTCTATCTTGCGTAGTTCGCTCACGAAACCTGTAAAGGTGACCTTGTCATCAACCCTTAGTTTCTTTGCCAAGGCTTCGAGATTTTTTCTTTCCGGACCTTCTCCCACAATATATAGTTCCACTTCAAAATCGAGTTTAGAAAGCGCAACGAGTAAATCGTCGACATGTTTGTACCCGATCAGACGCCCAACATAAATCACGCGCGGTCTATCGGATTTCTTGACCTTTACTTCGTCATACTTCCCCACATCGACGCCATTTGGAATTATTTCTATCACGTGTTCGGGAACACCGGCCTCAATCAACTTCTTCTTTGAGGAGCTCGAGACCGTGATAACCTTGGTGTACGGAAGTTTCAGCATCATCCTCTCAAACGCAGCCATAAGGGTCCCCTTGAGTCCGTATTTCTGCAGCCATGTCTCGCGATAGATATCGTGAATAGTCACAATGAGCGGCTTCCGTTTTGCATTTGCGATCAACCACAGGGGGAAAATTGGAAAGAACTGTTGTGGAGCGTAGAGATCGAAATCCCCCAAATTTAGCCCCCTGAGCAAAGTGCCCGCCATGAAGGTAGAGCCATCGGTGGGTGACTCGAGCTTTATTTTCCAGGAAGGAACGAAGACCCTATGGATGTGTATGTCCTCATGTACCTCATAGCTTGGCAACCTCTTGAATCTCCGCGTGAGGACATGAATTTCATGTTTTTTAGCCAACCTTCTTGCCGTTTCGTACATTCGCGTTTCCCCACCGCCTAGCAGGGAAGGATAGAAGAGATCCGAGGCCATTAGGATGCGCATTAGCTCAACCTCTGCTTCAGCAGGGCCAAAAATATCTTGAACCCGCTGATGATGGTTGTCCCCCGCGCCTTGGAGTATTTAGTGTAAAAACACTTGACCGGCACCCCTCGAAGCCTCAGCCCCAGTTTTTTCGCTTGGATTATTATCTCGGAAGAAACCTCATAGCGGTTGCTTCGGATTCGAATTAGCTCGAGCGCCCGCTTGTTGAAAGCTCTAGAACCAGATTGCGAGTCTGTGAGTACCCCACTGAACAAGCAAGTTATCAAGTTCAGGCCGAAGTTGCCGGCCCGCTTGTGGAGCGGTATGCCAAGATGTTGTCGGGTGCCGATTACGAGGTCGGCATTGTTTAGAGCTTGGACGAGCGCGCGCACGGCCTTGGGGTCATGTTGCCCGTCGGCGTCGAAGGTGACAGCGCGATCAGCGCCCAGCTCGCGGGCTTTCTTCAGGCCCGTGCGGAGGGCAGCCCCTAAGCCCATGTTCCTCTCGTGGCTGACAACTAGCGCCCCTTTTGACCGAGCGATCTCCGCGGTTCGGTCGCGCGAGCCGTCGTCGACCACGATGATGTTGCGCCACCCCTCACGCTTCAGGGCATCGAGCACCCTGCCTATCGAGCTCTCCTCGTTATGGGCTGGCATCACGATCCAGTCTTCCATCATTCCACAACCTTGAAGGACCTCAACAATTTTTTAACTCCCTGCTCAAGGGATACTTTCGGCTTGTAGCCGAGGAGTTTTCTCATCCTCGAGGTGTCGGCTTGACTGTGTCTAATATCACCGGGCCTGGGGGCCTCCCGGGTGGGCTTGAGTCTGGTTTTGCCTGTCGATCTCAAAAATATCCCGCAGAGCTCGTTGATGCTCGTTGCCCTTCCGGTCCCGACATTTAATGTTTTTCCAGCTACTCCGTCACGCTCCAGCGCCAGCAAGGTGGCATCGGCGACATCGCCAACATAGATGAAATCGCGCGTCTGCTCGCCGTCGCCATAAATCACTGGTGGTTGGTTGGCGCGGAGGCGTTCCATAAATTTTGTCATGACCCCCGCGTACTCGCCAGTCTGCCTAGCCCCGTAGACATTAAAGTAGCGCAGGCACACAGTTTCCAATCCTTCCAACTCATAAAACGTTCGGCAGCTTTGCTCCGCAACGAGCTTGGAGCTCGCGTAGGGTGAAAGCGGATTGGGCGGCGCATCCTCTCTTATAGGGAGTCTGGCTTGTTCACCATAGACTGCACAGGACGAAGCGTAGATGAATCGCTTGGCGCCGTGCTCTAAGCTGGCTTTGAGCAGCGCTAGCGTGCCCCCGGCGTTCACGTTGTTGGCGAGCTTCGGATCCTCGATTGAGAGGGGTATACTTATCATTGCCGCCTCGTGAATGACTGCATCGACACCAACAAAGGCGTTTTCAATCGCTTTGGCATCTCTAATGTCGCCCTGGACGAACCGGAAAGCGGGGTTGGTTATGTGATTTTTTAGGTTGTCCATGCTACCGTTGGAGAGGTTGTCAAGCACGGTAACCGTGTCACCCCTAGCCATCAGGGCATCGACCAAGTGCGAGCCAATGAAGCCGGCTCCCCCGGTTACGAGGACCCGCATTTTTCGCCCCCTTCCCTTATTTCCGTGCTCATGTTAAAATAGTCAAAGTATCAGTAAGTTTTGGATTTGATGCGCACGTGGTTCAAGGAGTTCAGCTTCTCGACGCGAAAGCAGCGCGAGATTATCGATGTCACCGACCAAGTACTTGACGCGGTTCGCAAATCCGGCATCAAGAACGGGCTGCTCATCGCCCAGCTGCCTCACGCGACGGCCTCGCTTGTGTTGAATGAGAACGAAGATGGGCTCAAACAGGATTTGTTGGACAAGCTTGAAGATTTCGCGCCCGTACGGGGGGGTTACCAGCACGACCGCATCGATGACAACGCCCACGCGCACCTGAAGTCAGCGTTTATTGGCTCATCGCGGATTCTGCCGATCGCCGATGGGCGCGTGGTCCGGGGCACTTGGCAGAATTTTCTCGTAATCGAAGAGGATGGCCCCCGAACTCGTAGGCTCGTGGTCTTCGTTATGGGGGAATGACATCACGATAGCGTATTTGGACATAGAGACAAGCGCCGTGAAGGCCGATCGAGGCATAGTCGTGGCGGTCGGCTTGCTCAAGGGAGAGGAACCAGAGGTCAGGTTTGCGGATACTCCTCAGGAGGAGCGGAGGGTGCTCGAATGGCTTCGCGATGAGCTGGAGGGCTGCAGCAAACTCGTGACCTGGTACGGCCCAGGTTTCGACATCCCCTTCCTGCTCGCGCGCGCGGCCTTCCATCAAGTCGACCTAAGCGAGTTGATTGAAATCCCGATGCTCGACCTCTGCGAGTGGTCCCGCGGGCACTTGCTCCTCTCCAGCTACAGGCTTGAATCCGTTGCGCGATTTTTCGGATTTCAGAGAATACTCGAGTTTCATGGGGGTGACGTATCGGCCCTTTCTAAGCTGGCCGCGCGGGGCGACCACGAGGCGCGGAAGCTGATAGTCGACCATTGTAAGGAAGATCTGTTGTTACTCAAGCGCGTCTACGAGAGGCTCGAGCCCCAGCTGGAGCGCTCCTGATAGAGGGATTCCCACGGAGGAGCTCAAGCGAAGGGTAATGGCGTGTATGCTTTGCAGGCTCCATCGCTCACGTAAGAACTCCGTCCCAGGAGAAGGCCCCCTCGATGCCAAAGTCATGTTCGTGGGAGAGGCCCCCGGGTACAACGAGGACATTCATGGGAAGCCATTCGTCGGTTCAGCAGGAAAATTTTTGAGCGAGCTTCTCCAAGTCACGGGGCTCCGGCGCGAGGATGTTTACATCACCAATGTCGTCAAGTGCCGCCCTCCCCAAAACCGCGACCCGGCCGACGATGAAATCGAAACTTGCACGACGAACTACCTCCAAAAGCAGGTCGCAATAATAAAGCCAAAGCTCGTCGTCGCCCTCGGCCGAATAGCTGGACGCACATTGATCGGTCGGTATGTGGTGATGGGAAAGGAACACGGCAGTTTGCTCGACTGCACTTACGCCGGCGCGAGTTTCAAGCTCTTTCTGACCTACCATCCAGCTGCAGCCCTGTATGGTGCCGAAACGAAGCAAAGGCTGCAGGCGGATTTCAGGAAACTTGGGTCGGTCCTGAAATCGTTGACATAGCTATCTCATTAAAGCTTGGTCAAATCTGGTTCTGTACATTTATTTGTAATAGTTAATTTGTCTTGGGTAAATTGGAAATACTTTACGAAACTAAATATCACCATGGTTTAGAAATTAAGATAAACTCGAATACTTCCCGTCCTAGAGGTATAAAACGTTAGACGGAAGTTAATTTTTCCTATTCAACGTAAAGTTCAACGAAGCCACATTTTGAGCACACATAAGCGTTGGCACGTTTGAAAGACGCGAACCCTGGAACATGCACTATGACATTTGTTGATGGAAAGTTTGTTTTTTCCATTGGTTTCTTACATCTAAGACATTTGTATCCAGGTTCCTCGCTTATTTGCGCCCTTTTCCTTCTAGCCCTAGCCATTTCTTCACCCCACCTCCTAATATTTGTTCATGTTTTGGGTTAAATAGTCTTCGTTTTTTAGGTTAATAAGCTTAAAGTTCTGTCAAATTGACAATCTTTGCGGTCCTCCCTTTCAAGGACTCAGCCGGGATGTCCCAAATTGCTTTTGCCCGCCCAATTATCGCGCGGTCACTACTTGCGACCACGTCAAATCTGCGGAGCTTAAAATCAACTCCAGCGGTCGCTTGAGCATCGCCCTTCAGCCTCGTTTGCTCGAGTCGCTGCCTCACCATCCCCGCTAGCTCACCGCTCCTGCTCACTTGCTTATCGAACAATAGCTTGACGTAACTCGGCCTTGCTCCGGCAATGATTCGCAAAAGCTCGGCAAGCGCTCGGGGGGTCGCGGGGGATACACGATATTTACCGAAAATCGCACGAAGATCTCGGACATAGCCATCGTCGCATCGAACGACTTGTTTGCGGGTTAGGATGCTTTCGAGGGTTATCAAGACGTTGTAGCCATCAACACCCAAGCGCTTGCCTTGAACGGCACTTGTCCTGACAGATTTTCGGCGATGTTCAGCCACCTCCCGCCTTGAGAACACGCAGCGTGCCAACAGGTGACGTTGGCCTAGCGGGAGGCGGTAATGGTTTGAGACGAAATTCACGGCTGAGTCGCGAGGGTAACCTTGATTGAGTAGGTAGCGGAGGTCATGGACGGCATCAGAAATCTCGACCATGAGATCACTTATTCGATGAATATGGCTGGCCTCATCGGAACCGCGAGCCTAGCGCGGTCCTGCGGATCATATCTCGTAGCATCATCGGCTTTGAACACACGCACCTCTTTCACGTTCAGCTGCTCTTGGATGAAGTCGAAGGCTTCAAGCAGGACCCGTAATTCATCGATCTCCGTTGTTTTTAAGATCTCGAGCTCCTCTGGGGGCATCCCGCGAAGCTCCTGCAGAGTTTGTTGGAGGAACTTCGACAGGTCGGATTTGTGCAACCTGGGCCCTAGCTTCTCCCCGATTTCCCTGAGCAGCACACCCAAGTCGACCTTTCCCTCCCCCACGCGCTCCATGGCAATGCGATAGGCCTTCCATTTCCAATCCTGCGCCACGTAAAGGCAAACCCGCTTCGGTTTTTCCACCTTTGTCACGTGGAGGATTTTCCCCACATCCTCAAGCACCCGCTCGAGGTAGCGCTCGATTAACTCGGCACCCTTGTCGATCAATCCTTCTTCCACTTTCGGCCATGGTGCCGCTGAGATGAAGCCGCTTCCCCCCGTGCGCTCCCAGAGGTCCTCACAGATATGCGGCGTGAATGGGACGAGCAGGCGAAGCCACACCTCGAGGACTCGCTTCAGCATGTGGTCGCGCGCCTTGGGCTGCCGTGCACGTTTGATATACCACCGCAGGTCCAGCATGAGTTGGAAGAAAGCATGCTGTGCCGCCTTGCGCGTCTCAAATGCGTCGAGCGCTTCGGTTGTCATCCGGATGTGTTCCTGAAGTCGGCTGAGCATCCATCGCTCGGACTGGGTGAAGCTCGGGTGTTTTGCAGCCGGTGGAGTGATGATACTCTCCGCCAGCGAGTAGAATCGCTCAAGGCTCCTCTGCATGGCCTCGACTTCGCTGGTTCGCCAATCCAAGTCCTGCCAAGGCTCCACGGTTGACATCAAATATAGCCGCACAGTATCGGCGCCATACTTGTGAACCGCCTCGTTGATCGCGACGATGTTCCCCTTCGATGAGGACATCTTCTCCCCCCCGAGCACCGCCACGCCAAATGATACGACGCCGTGGGGGCAGCGGTCGGGGAAGAGCAGCGCGTGATGAAAGATGTGGAATGTGAGGTGGTTCGGAATCAGCTCGTTGGCCGACATTCGGTAGTCGAGTGGGTACCAATACTCGAACTCGCGGCGCATATGTCTGAGGGTTTCTTGAGGAATTCCCGTGGTGGAGGAGATCGAGCCCGCGTCGCCCTTCCCGTGGAAGACATAGTCGAAGACCTCGTCGGTGAGTTTTGTGGGGTCGATTGTCTTTAAGATGTGGGCGATGGTGTAGTAAGCCATGTAAATAGTGGAATCGCTAAGAGATTCGATAATCCACTTGGGATCCCAAGGGGCGGGTGTCCCCATGCCGATGCTGCGAGTGCACGGCCACTCGTGGAGCCAGCTTATTGTATGCTCGAACTGCGCTCGCGTTTCGGGAGGAATCAAATCCATTCGCGCTAGGCAACCCCGCGCCTTCTCCTTCCAGCCCTCGTCGGCGTAGTCCAGGAACCACTGGTCCTCAACTATCTTCACAGTCACAGGTGTGTTGCACCTGCAGACGACAGGCTTCGCCGAGAACTCGTACATCGTTGCGGCCTCGTTGCCGGCGAGCATGTCATCACGCACGGCAAGCTTTGCTCGCGAAACGGGCATGCCTCCATACTTAGGTACCCATTCGCGCATTCGACCTTTTGCGAACTCGTTCCGATAGACCTCGGCGGTGGCCTCCTCTAACTTGGGGTCGGTCTGGGTCTTGATCCTCATTCGGTCGACGACATCTATCGCGGGGGACTCGCCGAATCCCTCGACCTCGATGAGCGAGATGGGCTTTAGCCCTTCCACGTCTCGTGGGTTTACCCCATAAGCCTTAAGTGCATCAGGGTTTTTCTGGAGCTCGAGTAGGGCGACGTGGTCATAAGGAGCGTGCGAGGGCACCGACCCCACCACCCCCGTGGCGTTGTCCGGGTCGACGAACTTCGCGGGCAGGATTGGGACCTGTTTATGGGTTAGGGGGACCTCGACCTTCCTTCTGAAGTCTATCTGGATGGGGCCTACTTCACCCACTTGGTACCCCTGCTCGCGCAGCTTCTTAATGGCTTGCTCGCTCACGATCCACCGCTCGCCGTCGACTTCTGCGCTGACATATTTCACGTCGGGGTTCAGCCAGAGGTTGGTGGCACCGAAGACGGTTTCGGGCCGAAGTGTGGCGGCGGGAAGTATGTATTTGCCGAATCGGTACTTCAGCAGGGTGAATTCGACTATCCCGACACCCTCGCCCTCCAGCAGGTCGTGGTCGGTCACGGGGTTTCCGCATCTAGGGCACCATTTCACCGGGTGCTTGCCCTTGACGATTAGCCCCGCGTCGAACAGCTTGTGGTACTGCCAAGTGACGAATTTCTGGTAGTGGGGGTCGATTGTTGTGAACTCCCGGCGCCAGTCGATTGAGTATCCCAGCCATTCCATTCCCTTTCGGTAGCTCAACTCGCTCTCGCGGGCGAAGTAAGAGGCGAAGTGGTGGGGATCTTCGAACTTTGGCAGTTCGGACTCAGCAATTCCGTAGCGCTTGGTGAGCACCTTCACGAAGCCCGGATCCCGGCGGGTGACCCGCTTGGTGGCCCCGACGATCGGGGTCCCAGTGAAGTGGTAAGCCATGGGAAAGAGCACGTTGAATCCCCGCATCCGCTTGTAGCGCGCGATCACGTCGGGGACGGTGTAGGTGCGCCCGTGTCCCACATGCATGGGGCCCGAGACGTAAGGATAGGCGACGGTCAGGTAGAACTTCGGTCGCCTGTCTGGCTTAGCCTCGAAGAGTTTAGCATCGCGCCATGCCTGCTGCCATTTGGAGTCGAGCTCCTGAAACTTTGCCATGCATCTCCCTATGCTTGTTGTTTTTCACATGTTTCAAGTGCTTTCCTGAGCGCGGCAACCAAATAATCCGCTTTCGGGCCTCCTCCTTGGCCGAGCTCCGGCTTTCCTCCACCCCCGCCACCTAGGACCTGCGCGGCCTCGGCAGCTATCCCGCCGCAGTTAGCTCCCGCACGCACGGCTTCCTCTCCGGCCATAGCAACCAGCTTGGCCATGGCGTCGCGCGTTCCCAGCACGACGACTAACCCCTTATCTTCCTTCGTTAGGGCGCTCGCGATCTTAATCAGCTCATCCGCGCTGGCGCCCTCAATCTCCTCGCATATCGCGCGAACTTTCCCCGCCTGCCTAGTCTTCGAACGGAGCTCGATGAGTCGGAGTTCAGCCAGCCGCCCTCGCAACCTGTCGAGTTCCTTCTGCGCGGCCTTCCACTCTTTGAAGAGTTCCTGGGTCGCCGCTGCCACCCGCTCAGGAGTGGTGCGCAGGACCTCAGCCGCCTTGAAGAGTTGCCTCTCCTGCGCCTGCGTGAACTTCAGCGCGGCATCCCCCACCGCGAACTCGACTCGCTCGACGCCATCTTGAATTCGCTCAGTTCGTGCGATCTTGATGAATCCAACCTCACCCGTGCGCGTGTAGTGGGTTCCGGCGCAGGCTTGGGCGTTCCACCCCTCTACCTCCACCACCCGAACTTTTTTGCCGGGCACGATACCTCCTTGGTAAAGGTCGAAACCGTATTTTCTTTCCGCCTCGTTTCGGTCCATCCAGCTCGTACCAACGGGTCGGTCCTCCATCACAACCGCGTTAGCCAAGCGCTCGATCTCCCGCAACTCCTTTTGCTCGATGCGCTTGAAGTGGGAGACATCCAAGCGGGTACGCTCGACCCCCTTCTGCACCCCATGTTGCCAGACGTGATCGCCCAGCACGCGCCGGGCTGCCCCAAGAAGGATGTGGGTACCAGTGTGGTGGCGCATGAGCGAGCTACGGCGCGTCCAGTCTATTTTCCCACGCACGCGCTGCCCGGCTTTAAAGGGGTTCGGTTTCACAAGGTGCAGGATGACATCGCCGGACTTTTTTACATCCAGGACTTCCCCTCGGCCTCCCCTACCTTCAAGCGAGCCCAAGTCGCTGGGTTGCCCTCCGCCCTCGGGGTAGAAGGTGGTTCGGTCGAGCACGACGTAGCTGCCGAAGCTTTGTAACACCTTCCCTTCGAACTCCAAGGCGTATGGGTCCTTATAGTAAAGGGCCTTCGTGGGGGGCAGGCGGTGGAGTTTCCCCTTCGGGATGGGAACCACAGCCGCGGGTACGTGTCGGGCCAGACTATGTAACTTCGCAACTTTGATGTAGAAATCCTCCGGAACCTCCACCGTGACGCCTTCCTTGCCGGCGACCTCCTTCACAATCTCTGGCGGTAGCCCGTGGCTGTCGTAGAGCTCGATGAGCTTCTCGCGTGGCAGGGGTTTGCCCTCGGCGCGCAGCCCGCCAGCGAGACGCTCGACTAGCTTGCTCCCCCGGGAGATCGCATCCCGGTATCGTCGTTCCTCGAGTCCGATTACCTCGATGATGTAACTCTCCCGATCCCTCAGCTCGGGGAACTGCGGCCCCAAGTGCTTGAGCATTAGCGCCATGAGTTCCCCGAGGGGTTTATGGAGGTTAATCTCTCGCATCAGGCGCAGGGTACGCCGGAGCACCACGCGCGCGAGGTAGCCCTCCTTGACATTGCTCGGGGTTATTCCGTCCCCAAACATAAAGGCAAGGCATCGGAGGTGGTCGGCAATTGCGTAAACGGCTTCGAGAGGCGCCAGGAGTTTGTTTAGCTCCTCCACGCTTACACCTGTGCGAACCGCGACCTTGTTGCGGAGGGTGAGCAAGTCTCGTCCCGTCTCGATGTCCATAAGCCCGGCGAGTTTTGAGTTATCACGGAGTACGTCGGTGGGTGGAGCGCTAACGCCAGCGAGCTTGCGGAGTTGCCTGACCACTGACCCAAGGATAGCCTCATAACTCGAGGCTGTCCCCTGCGATATCCAAGCGAGTCGCTCCAGACCGTATCCCGTGTCGACTATTTTCAAGGGCAACGGCGAGTACTTGCCGTTTTCGCTCGTGTATTGCATGAACACGAGCGTCGCGAGCTCCAGCCCGCGGACGTTTACCTCGAAGTCCTCTCCCGCGTTGCCTCCGCCCTCCCAGAAGTCTTGGATGTAGGAAATTTCATCGGGAGGGATCCCCAGCTCCTTCGTTAAGAACTCATGGCAGAGGGCCACGGTTTCGTCATTCCAGTAGACCCATTTTCGGCGTGAATTGAAGGCGTGATGGCCCCCCATGAAGAAGAGGGTGAAGTGCCGCCCCGAGCGCCCGACGTTGTCGATGTCCTTAAGTCGGATGCTGGGCTGGCTCACGACTAGGGGGTTTGCAGGGGGAGGAACCAAGCCGCTGGTCACCCAGGGCTGGAAGTCCGCGATCGAGGCGATTGTGAGGAAGATGTCGTCCCGCCAGCGGGCGACTACGGGGTAGCGCTTGATGGCCTCGTGTCCCCGCTGCCTGAAGAACTTCAGGAAGGCTCGTTCCACTCCCGCCAGCGAATATTTTCGCTTCGTCGGGGGGCTGTTAATAAACGCGTACTCGTCGCAGGGGGTATCGCCGCATGTCTTTCGCCCAGACTCGAGTGTCCAGAATGTGCGCCCACAGATCTGACACTGCCTACGCTCAAAGCCCTCCTGCTTGAAGAGGGCCGCCTTGTAGATGTCTTTCACGCGCTCGCCCCGCCAAGCAGATATCGGGGCAGAGGTTAAAAATTTCGCTGGTCAAAGCTACGATTTTGGCTCAGACAAATAACCAAGAGCTGGGCTTGATATCAACCGAACAGCGCGCCAAGCCCGGCCAATGCTTCCTCTTCCTTCTTTTCCTCTTCGACTTTCTTCTCTTCCTTCTTTTTCTCGGCCTTCTCTGGGGCTGCAGCAGGTGCAGCTACCGCGGGGACCGCAGCACTCTTGATCGCCTCGTCGATGTTCACTCCCTCGAGCGCAGATACCATAGCCTTCACACGGGCCACATCCACCTGAGCTCCCGCTGCCTTTAGAATATTCGCTAGCCCTGCCTCGTCCACTTTCTTTCCAGCCGCATGCAGCACGAGTGAGGCGTAGACATATTCCATCTGTTATACCTCCATCGTTCGAATACCATGTTTTGACATTTATCCTTACTTTTACCCCTCTTTAGGCTTTTCTTCGGGCTTTGCCTCCGGTTTCTCCTCTGGCTTGGCTCCCACAGGTAGCGCCACTCCCAACATTTTCATCAGCTCCTCATCCAGCGCGCGTGGATCCTTCGCACCCACGGCTACTGCAAGGCTTAGCATTTCCGCACTCGAGCGAGCCAGCAGCACGGGCATGATTTGGGAGACCGGTAGGCAGACGTTCAGCGCTAGGTTCTGGGCGGCGGCGCTCGCCTTCACGATTATCAGGCTGATAGTCGCGGAGGTCGGATAGTTCACGTTCACCGCGAGGTTCAGGGCGGTCACGCTGGCTTCTCGGACCTGCCCGATGACCAGCTTTTCGTCTATATTTAAAACTTCACCAGAAAACACCATGCCGGCCTCGTAGGCGGCCCGGAGCTTCAGCCCGAGCTCGAGCGGCATGATTCCAAACTTCGCAAGGGCGTCAGAGACCTCCTTCGAAATCACGTCTCCCTCCTTCAGGATCGGGCAGTCCTCAAGGATGACGACCCTCCCCGCTTGGATTCTAGCCTTGACCCCGACGCGCTGTAGTTCCCCGACTACGGGCCCCGGGGCGAAGTCAGTTTCCCCGGCAGGGATCACAATGTCAAGAGGGGAACGCGAGCCCGGCTTGGCGGGGGCGTTTATCTTGCTCTTGCGGAGGATGCTGTTGAGCTTGAAAGGGTTTAAGTGGGCGAGGATCAGGGCAGTCGGGCCGCTCAGGTGGTCAATCAACTCCTCGAGCTTCGGGTCCTTTCGCTCGGCCACCTGCTCGAGCGAGAGCTTCAGCAAGGTGTTCTTGGAGACGATGATCTCTGCCTGCTCCCTCAGCTTCCGGCGCATCTGCTGGAACTGCGCGGCGGGGAGGTCCGCAATGTCAAGCACCCCAACCACAGGATATTGTTCGAGTTTCTCGACGAGCCCGCCGACGACTTCCTGTTTCCAAGGTGCAACTCGTTCAGATTTCACAGCCATCCTCACACCTCGACCCTCACCGGTTTCCCCATCGTCGTCTTTAGGTGGATCGAGCGAACCTTGCTGAGACCCCCCAGTCTGTGTTCGATCGCATCGAGCACCGCCCGCGCATTCGCAGCGAGTTCCTCATCGCTCATGTTTTCAACCCCGATGTGAGCGTGCAGGGTCGGCTGGTCCTTCGTATGTACCCTCAAAGTTTTCTTTAGGCGCTCGATGAGCGGCTTCGGGTCGGCTGTGGGTGGGATAGGTTTCGGCATTTTTCCCCTTGGTCCCAGCACAGGTCCTAGCGCTTTGCCTATCCCGACCATAAGATCGGCTTGGGCGAGGAAAAAGTGAAATTCATCGGCCAGCTTTTTCACCTGCTTTCGCTCCCGTTGGAGGGGTTCGATATCTGCGCGTCCAAGCACGAGGTCTGCACCGGCGTCACGTGCCCGGCGCGCGAACTCCCCCTCCCCAAAAATGCAGACCTTATGCGGCTTGCCTACTTCGTGGGGGAGAGTAATGTCGAGGTCGATGCGCCCTTCCGGTTTCTTTGGGTCGATGTCCCTCAGGTTAATCGATAGGTCGACACCCTGCGCGAACTTTCGCTGCGAGCTGCTCTCCCTCATCGCCTTGACCGCCTTGAGCAAGTTTTCGCTGGAGACAGGCATTACTTTAACACCTCGTCATGTTTCCCCTCGTCCACTTCGCGCTGCACTTCGCGGGCGTCCTTCCCCTCGACCGTCACGCCCATGCTCACGCATGTCCCTAGGACCTCCTTGACAGCACCCTTCAGCCCCTTGGCCAGCGTGCCCTCAGCCTTGAGTTTCGCGATTTCGACCGCCTGGGCTAGGGTGAGGTTCCCGACGACTTCCGTGCCTGATGTCTTCGCCCCCTTCTCGAGACCCAACTTCTTCTTGACAAGCGCGGCTACGGGAGGTGAACCAACCTCAATCTCGAATTGCTTGGTCTTCTTGTCCACAATCACGCTCACCGGAACCTTCATGCCCTCGAATGTGGCAGTCTGCTCGTTGATCTTCGCCACCACCTGCCCGATGTTTATGCCGAGCGGCCCCAAGGCTGGGCCTAGGGGTGGCCCGGGATTGGCTTTCCCACCTTCGACCAATACCTTAACCCTCGATTTCATCCTGACTACCTTACCAGAGGTATAATTCTCCCAAAAAGTAAGCTTCTAGCGCTAAAAAGCGCTGTGGTGCAGCCAACTACTCGGCGACTTCAAGCTTGCCGTACATGCCCGCACTGACGTGGATCTCGTCGCGGAATACTCTCGCATAGCCGTTGCGAATCCGGACCGTGTTACCGACCTTGACGCGATCAATATCATTGTCCCAGAGTGAGATTTTTATCTGCCCTGAGTCGTCCTCCCCGATCGCGGTGGTCACTCTGCCTTCTCGCCCGGCTCGGCTGACGTACGGGCGTGGTTCTTCGATCTCGACTATTTTCAGGTCTAGGTCGATGCGTCGCATTTCCGGCTTTATATTGCTTGCTTTCACTCAGCACCCTCCTCCTTTTCTTTTTTCTGGATCACCTTCACGAAGTCACCCCGAACCGTGACCGGGATTGGCACAGTTGCCTCGAAGAGCTCGACCGTGATCTCCTCCTTCGGTTCATCGATGCGGATTATCCTTGCCCGCTCTCCTCGGAAGGGACCTGAGGTGAGTTCGATGACATCACCGATCTCCATGCCCACAACGACAGGCTTCGGCACGAGAAAGTGCTCGATCTCACTCATCGGGATTTCCCCTGAGACGACACCCCTCGCGTGCTTGATCCCGACCCGCGCTTGCTCCACGGTAGATTTTCCTATGGCCTCGACGAATACGTAGCCCCTTATCCCGGGGGGGGCGAGTACGGCCTTAATTGGCAAGTTGAAATTTTTCGCGCGCGTAACGATCATGTCTGCGGTGTTCTTCTCTTGACCTATGGTTGAGCGGACAGCGAATACGGTCGGCTTCTGGACCTCCTCCATCCTATCACCTCACGGGGCCGTCGTCGTGCCGAGGAAAACGCCGACGAGTAATATCAGGAACCCGATGAAACCTATGAGTACAATCCCAAGCCCGGTGATTTTCGCCACCTGTAGGTATTCATTTTTGTCCGGCTTCCGTGCTATCCGCAGCACTCGCTTACAGTTCGAGAGAAACCTGCGCATTTACAAGGACTCCAATCCGAGATCGGTGGGTCCGCCCACAGGCAGGGGTTGCTCGCCCGGGCCGAGCACATAGGGTGAATGGACGCCAGATAGCACGACCATTACCCGCACCTCGTTCTTCATATCCTCAGAGATTTGCGCGCCCCAAATGATTTGAGCCTCTGGGTCCAAGCACTCGGAGACCTGTGAGACTATGCGTTCCGCCTCCTCGAGCGTCATGTCAAGGCTCCCGACCACGTTCACAAGCGCTCCCTTTGCGCCGGTGATATCAACGTCTAGCAGCGGGCTGTTTAACGCCTCTTGAACGGCCTCCTTGGCGCGGTTTTCTGTGTCAGATTCGCCAATACCTAACATCGCCACCCCGCCGTTCTGGAGCACCGCGCGCACGTCGGAGAAATCTAGGTTGATGAGCCCAGGTTTTGTAATCATCTCCGTTATTCCCTTGATCGCATCCATCAGGAGTTGATCGGCTACCTTGAATGCCGCGCCTATGGGAAGCTCTGGCGCAAGCTGGAGCAACTTGTCGTTAGGGATCACGACCACCGTATCAGCGATCTCCCGCAGGCGCATGAGTCCCCGTTCGGCGTTCATCCTCCGGCGCTTCCCCTCGACAGTGAACGGCAGGGTGACGACGCCGACGGTTAACACCCCGAGCTTCTTCGCAACCTCTGCCACGACAGGTACCGCGCCGGTCCCAGTCCCCCCTCCTAGACCGCATGTCACGAAGACCATGTTGGTGCGATAGAGATGATCCTTCAACATCGATTCATCCTCGCGCGCGGCGGCTTCTCCCTTCTCCGGGTCGTTACCAGCTCCGAGGCCCCCCGTCGTATCGCGCCCTATGAGGATCTTTCGATCGGCAGTCGTGTAGAGCAGGTCTTGAGCATCAGTATTGAGGGCTATCGTCTCAGCTCCCAGGATGCCAACCCCCATCATGCGGGAGATGGTGTTGCAACCTGCCCCGCCGCAACCGACGATGGCAATCCGAGCCTGCGCCTGTTGTAGAACCTGCTCGAGCTCTTCGTTCGTAAGCGAGCGAGCCGCCTCGGGCACCCTGGCCCTAGGGGCGGTCGAAATTCCCGGCTTGGTGAGTTCAAATCCCTTTTCTGGAGTAAAAACTGCTGAATCGGCCTTCTGCAAACGAATCCCTCTTGTCACCTACTTTGGTAATTTTTTCCTCTGAGTTAATTTAAACCTTTGCTTAGGAGAGGATTTCCCCGCTGCGCAGTGCCCGAATGCCCAGCTTGCCAGCAACCCGCTCAGAAATCTGACGTTGTTCCCTGCTCATGCCCTTCCAGTCGAGTACAAGCAGCTCGACGCCCCCTCGGGTGCGAACGATCGCCCGCTCGAGCAGCGCTTCATCAATGTTCGCGTACTTTGGAAGGATGTGCCCCACCCCAACGTCGGTGCGCAGGACCACATCGGTGTGACGGGGGGCATAATGTGGGCCACCGAGACCTACAGCGGGGTGACACTTCATCGGCGTGGTAGCAGCGGACATGATTGCTCGAGCAACAGCTTCTCCAGCTTTCTCGTCGCGCCACTGCTCGGGTAAGCTGCCGATCTCCACGAACGTCACCGGAACCTCTAGCCGAGTCGGGCCGTGGTGGGTGGCCTCGAGGGAGACATCGTGAGTCATACCGAGTTCGTCGCGTGCATCCAAAAGGGCTTTGAGGGCTGTTTTTACCGTGGGCGGGGAAGCTACTGCGAGCTCCATCTTTTCAAGTTTACCTGGCACGTGCACGGTCAGCGTGGGTCTACCGGACTCGCTGGCATGTCTGGAGGTAACGATAATTTCCTCTGCGTCTATGGGTGGCTTGGTGATTTGGGTTACACTGCTCGCAATAGTCACTAGCATAATATCCCCACACTTGTGTGCGTTCGGCGATGTCGTTGATTTTTCGAAGTCATAAAGTTCCAGCAATCGCGCGGTGATGTTTTTGGCGGCCGGGTCTCTCGTGGAGGCGAGAACTAGCTTCATCCAATCGTTAGAAACTCACACTATACACAAAAATAGATGGTGGGCCCGGAGGGATTCGAACCCTCGATCTTCGCCATGTCAAGGCGACGTTTGTTAGGGCGCGGCTACGCCAACTCCCTCATAACCACTAGACCACGGGCCCAAAATAGATTTTGAGTTGGATTAGTATAAATCTCATGCAGTTCAAGAGTGGTGGACCGGGCGGGATTTGAACCCGCGACCTTTTGCGGACCTTTCAGGTCATTCGCATGCCAAGCGAACGATCATACCAGGCTGATCTACCGGCCCACCGAAAAAAGAGTTGTCGCGTGAGTTTAAGAAATTTTGTGATTGTCTCACGTTAGACAGATACCAGCTAACGAAGCCGCAGTCCCTGAATAGTTTTTACCTTCCAGTTGTAGCGCTTGATGCGACGCGATCGACCATAGCCGCAGGCCGCGCACACGCCTCTTTGAACGTGGTAGGCGCGCCTCCCACAGCGTCGACAACGGATGTGTACGACCTTGTGGCGTTTGCCCATCGATGTGGTACCTTTGACCATGTCCCTCACTCAGCAGGCGAGATGAAGACGACCGAGTCCCCTCGGATCACCATTGTCCCGTAATGTTTCGCCGCCTCACCACCTTGGATCTCCTCTGCATCTTCCAGCACCAAATTGACGTGCACATCAAAACCGCTCAGCTTTCCCCTGAGCTCTCGGCCGCCCTTGAGCCCCACGAGTACAGATGACCCAAGGGCACGGTTGAGCACATCGAGAGGTCGCTGCGCCATGAAAATCATCAACTTCTCGCTAGCTGCATATTTAAGTGTATCGAGCTACTTTTGTTTGATGCCCATAAAGCGCCGTTATCATTTACGAAAAGCTTTGTTCAGGGAACTTACACGGGGAGTCGTCGAGAGGTTTGGCGAGCCCGTGGTTGAACTTTTGAAGGGCCCGATCGAGTTCTTGGAGTTGGAGGAGGGAAGAGAGGTCATCTTGGCTGCTGGCAAAGCTGTCTTGTTCAGATTGAGCGGCGAGATTTTTCCGACGCTGAAATCGCTCGACCGGATTCCATTAAAACGGGTGGTCGTTGACATGGGGGCAGTGCCGCATGTCGCCAACGGAGCCGATATAATGGCCCCTGGGGTGGTCTCTGCAGAGGCGGGAATCACTCAAGGGGAGGCCGTGGCGATCGTGGATGAACGACACGGCAAGCCCATCGCGGTTGGGCAAGCGCTCGTGCCCGGGACTGAAATGCGGACTCTGAGGGGGAAAGTGGTCAAAAACTTGCACTATGTTGGAGATGAAATGTGGCAATTTCAAGCAAAAGGTTAAATAGCTTGAGAGCCTCGACCATTTGTTAGGGGGCGAATGTTTGAAATCTTTAAAAAAATTGTTTAGGGGAAAGTCCGGGGTAAGGCATGCTAGTGTCGAGGAAATACCGACCATAGAGCTCGAGGAAGAGGCTATCGGTAGGCCAAGGGGCATCCACGCGCTTGAACCCATCTACGTCAAGAGCATGGACCTTCACAGTCTCGTTGACGTTCAAGAGGTCGCGGACGAGCTTCGGGCTGGCAACATCATGATTCTCGACATCTCCACGCTCATGAACCAAGACCCAGCTGAGCTAAAGCGGGCGATCGACCAGCTGAAGGGGATTTGCCAGGTCATCGGCGGGGACGTGGGCCGATTGACGGAATCAAAAGTGATAGCCACTCCTAGGCTAATCAATATCCAGTTTAAAAGAACCGCCGCATAACTTTTGGTGAACTCATGCGGAAGAGGGAGTTTTTGCTCCCTATCGATTGTTGTCCTATATGCGGAGCTAAGGGCACCTTCCGCGTCAGGGGGAGGATCGACGACATTCCATATTTCGGTGAGCTGATGGAAACATTTGCAAGCTGTACCAGCTGCAAGTTCAAGCATGCAGATATCATGTCCCTGGGCGAGCGGCCCCCGGCACGTTATGAGTTTCAAATCACATCCGAAGAAGATCTCAAGGTCAGGGTCGTGAAGTCGAGCACGGGAACAATCAAGTTGCCAGAGCTTGGGGTGACCGTGGAGCCGGGGCCAGCGAGCCAAGGCTATGTGTCGAATATCGAGGGAGTGCTCCGTCGCGTCAAGGAGGCGATTAAGCTGGCAGTCGAAAAAGTTGATGCTCCGAAGCGCCGACGGGGTGAAGCAAGGATAAAAAAGCTCGATGAGGTATGTGCTGGGAAGC
>Ga0315312_1000113_pt1 | contig 134968 bp, 78 predicted proteins | sample TDP7_MG_FD_203629 | JGI IMG/M metagenome (GOLD analysis project Ga0315312, IMG submission 203629) | Freshwater sediment microbial communities from Lake Towuti, South Sulawesi, Indonesia - TDP7 | ecosystem: Environmental > Aquatic > Freshwater > Lake > Sediment | place: Indonesia: South Sulawesi...
ATCATAATACCAGGTGGCTTAGAACATCCTATCGAATAAAAGAAATCGCCTTAACCAATAGACACGCTGCTTAACCATGACCGGAGAATACACCAAACCAAATTACACACTTTTCTTGACATTACCCGATAGCGTCGAGGAGCTGGTCCACAATCTCCGAATGGGAAACGAAGTCGCGCCCGGAGGAAAGCATGGGACGCGTGCTGAGTTTGAGAGAAGAGTTCATGGGCTTGCCGAAGCAAAAATCCCGGCTGAATTGAGGGAGGGGTTAGAGAGATTTTGCACGTCTCGTCTTCCGGGATACCTGGGAGGGTTGGTTGACTATGCGAGCCGTTTTATAACGACCTTTCCGGTTTTCTGCCGGTTCGCCCTGGAGGATGAACAGATTCGGATAATTCGAGAGGGATACGGCCTGCCGCCGAAACTGGAGGAAGAAAGCGCTGAGGTTGCTGTCGAGGACCGGCGCGAACGTGCCGTCGGCACCGATGAGCAGCGGTCACGGCCGGCTCCGTATGTTCGTGGCCGCGGCCCCGAGAATGCCCTGCCGGGGACACTTTTTCTCGCGGACACGCCCATGGAAACCGAGGAGGAATTCGACCGGCAGAAAAGGAGGCACTTCAGCGGTGTCAAAAGCCTCCTCGACGAGCTGAAGAAATACGCCGCCAGAACCAAGACACCGATCACCGTCGGGCAGCCTTCTCACGAGCTTTTGGCGGGGCCGTACGAAGTTGTCAGGCAGGGCAATCTGACATTGCTGAAATTTCGGCCGTCAATTGAGCTTTTCTTTGGCGACTGCCCGTCGGATTTGCCCATCGAGCTGTCAGTGGATTTTGGCCTGGCGTTGAGCAGAGCCGAATTGTTGGAGCGGCCCAAGCTGCGGATGCTCTTCGGGAAAAGATACCGCAAAGTGCAACCGTTCTCTCCTGCCCACAACATATTGAGAGAACTTCTGGAGAACGGGGTCATCGGGCCATTCAAGGCGGTCGTCTCCATAGATTGCGGTCCGTACGCTAAGCTGGCTTTCGCGGAAGGAAGGGGGAATCTTGACGTGCCGACCTTCGGCATCTACACCACCAACCTCGCCGATTCGACTCTCCACCGGATGGAAACAGTGTACAAAAGGCTTGCCAGGGACATCAGCCATCAGCCCCTGGCGGAACCCCTTTCGCGTCAGGCGGGAGAAGTTCTCAGCCATCTGCTCTTGCCAGTGGCATCCTTTGTTTCTGAAGTGCAGACGGAGTTCCTCAGCTCGGTTGACATATTGTTCGCGCCGCCGGGCAACACAGAAGATTTGAGGAAGAAAGGTGTAACAAGCGAGGTAAGGGAGCTTGGAAGAGGGTTAAACAAAGATTTCTTTCGGCCTGGAGAAAAGGGCCCGCGCGAGCAGATAAGGATAGTCTGCGCAGGGAGATTCTACGCAGAGAATAAGCCCGGTGGCCTCGTCGCCATCGTCGAGAATTTACCGCCGGAGAAAAAGGGGCGTGTGTTGCTGGACGTTGTCGGCGACGGAGACGAGCTTCCCGGAATTGAATCGCGCTTGAGGAACCTGATGGCCTCAAACGTTACATTTCACGGAGCGGTTCCCCAGCAGAAAGTCGGAGCGATTCTGGCAGCAGCAGATGTCTCTATTGTTATGGGCGATTATCATACGTATGGGCAGGTGTACCGCGAGGGGATGGCCTGCGGGGCGATTCAGATTGTCAGGGACTGTGTTGCGGCGAGGCTCGCAATAACCGATTGTAGGGCCGCCGCAGAAATCGGGACGGGGATTTGCTACCGCAATCCGAGCGAAGCCGCGTCGGAAATCGTCAGGCTCCTCGAAGAACCTGAGCTCAGGAGGAGGATTCAGTCAAATTGCCTGAAAAGGGCAAAGCAGTTCCGCACGTGGGCGGAAGTTTTTGATACGGAACTCTTCGGGCCAATTGACGAGGTGGTCCGCCGGTATCGCAAAAGGAATACGCTTCGGGGAATCATAAGATTGTCAGTCCGCCGCAGGCTATGACCCGCCTCTGAGGGTCGCACCTCTGTCAGGTCCGGCAGCGGGCTCACCTCCGCCTCTTGGTCGTCGCAACTGCCTCGTGGCTGGCAACGGGCCGCGCGCGCCCCTGACCCTGGGATTCCACCTTTTCCTCGCGCTCGGAGCAGGCAGGGGTTACTTTTCTTTTTCCAGCGCCTGGCGCGCGAGGTTCCGGAAGCGCTCGATTTCGGGTCTGCCGGAGGGAGGCTCCTCAGCGGCGGTCTTCCATGCCGCTCGGGCCTCTTCCTGCTTGCCCAGCCGCGAGAGAGCCGTGCCGAGCCAGTAATAGAGGTCCGCTTCGTGTGTGCCGTCCCTGCGGCCGATGCCGAGGTTGTCGGGGTAGTCGAGAGAGCGACGAAACTCGTCCGCCGCTTGCGTGAATCGCCCGCCTTCGAGGTGCCGCTTCCCGAGGGCGAGATGGGCCGCTCGGAATTCGTCGTGCAGCCCCTGAGCGCCTTCCCAGCAGGTGACGCGAATGCGGTCCAGAAGAGCGGCTGCTTTCTCCGGCTCGTCGAGGCGATTGTGGAGACTGGCGAGCATCTCGACAATGTCGGCGCGGTGCATATGCGAGTCAATCACCGTCAGAAGGACGGCGCGTGCCTCCTCGAGGACAAGCTTCCTGCTATGGGGGTCAACTGCCGTTTGAGACTCGGCCTCCAGCACCCGGGCAAGGTCACGCGCGACTATTCCGTCAGCGGGGTCTGCGGAAAGTGCCCGCCGAAGATAGCGCTCGGCTTGGATAGGGTCTCCGTCGAGCCTCCAGGCCGCCATTCCGAGCGACCTCAGAGGAACGGGATTGGATTCGTCAATTCTCGCGGACTGCTCCCAGAGGTCGCGCGCTTTTGAATATTGGCGAAAATGGAACCGCAGGTCGCCGAGGAGAAGTCGGGCGGTGGCGTCATTCGGCCGCGACTGAACTGCGTGTTCGAGCACGGGCAGCTCCTCAATCCTCGACGGGAACACGCCCTCCACCGCTTTCGGTCCTGAGGAAAACGGAGGTATCCGCTCGATCTCTCTCAGGTAATCCGCTGCATACCACACCATGGGCGAGCTATGAGCATCCGCCTTCCTCAAAAGCCAAAGTGCGTCTTCTCGCATCCCAAGTTCTAGGAGATCAAATGCCAATTCCAGCACGCATTCCGGATCCCTGCCCAGAAGCTGTTTCAACACTCTTCGGGCAAGGGGCTTCTCAAGTCGCACAAGAACGTACCAGGCCAGAGCGTCCAAAGGATTCTGTTTTAGTGTTGCTGTGGCGATTCTTCCTGCCTCATCTCGTCGCCCAAGCTGAAGGAGAGCGATAGCAAGCCGATCCCGGCACACGGGGTCGCTAGTCCATGGTCCTGCCGCGCTCAGCACCTCAACAGCTTCCTCTAACTTTCCCACATGAACCAATGCCTTTCCGACGAGTGCCCGAGCTGCCACGACCGTCGCGGGGTCCAAGGCAGCCTTCCAGGCGCTGTCGAGCGCTTCCTGAAATCTCCCGCAACGGTGCAAGGCCACCGCGAGAGCGTAACGCGCTCGCCCCTCATATGGATTCTCCTCGATCGCACGCCTCGCAAGACCCTCTGCTTCCGCCGGCGCTCCTTCCACCAGTTCATAGTGTGCGAGACCTAACAGCGCCTCAACGCACCCCGTGTCTTCCTTTAGAGCCTTCTCGAACGCACTTATAGCCGCGTCGCGCCGTCCCAACAGGAGCTGTTCCCATCCCTCACTGGCAATTGCTTCCGGCGAAGGTTCCGTTGTCCTCTCCTTCGGAGGCTCCCTTTCGGGCAACCCGGGAGGTACCGAGAAGAGAGCGAGCATTCGGTCACCATCCGACACATAAAAGTCAACAGGTTTCTTAGCGAACTTGCCCCGGCAGGAGATGGGGTCTTGAGGGTCGATCTTCCCTCTCCATATGACATCTGTCTGACTCCGCCACGTAAGAGTTTTTCCGTTCCACTTGGCCCCCCCCTCCGCCGGCCAGATCGCTCTAACCGTGACGTCGCGCCAGGTTCCTGTCCCGATCAACCGCAGCTCGATCTCATCATCGGCAACGATTGCGCGGGCGCAAATGTCCTTGTTCGCGTAAGTGAAGCTTCCTCCCAGACCGTGCACCGGATACCACCACTCTCTCCAGCTTATCGCCTCGTGCGGTTCGAGGCGGCCGGTTTCGGCCTGGGTCCGGAGAGGCCCTGTCTGGACCTCGTTGTACGGGCCGTCGTCATCTGTCAGCATTTGTTGGTGGGCGACCCCATCTCCTCCCCACCCCCACGTCCATGCTTTCTTTCCGGGGAGCTGGCGGTGGTCGGCGAAAGCAACGCATCCCCGATCTTCATCCTCGTCGTACGACCCGAAGAAATCCTGGTCGCATTCGTAGGCGAAGATGGAACTCATGTGGCGATAGTTTTTGCCGAGGCTGAGGTCAACACCGTTGTTGACCGGCCAGCGGTAGAAGGTCGTCCCGGCGTGGTCTGTCGCCAGCGTCATCGGGTAGATGAAGCGGAAGCCCGGCGTGTTCGGCTGAGCCGTGCAGTTCCAGTAGTAATAGGGGCAGACGGTTTCGCTCCTGTTGTAGATGCAAACACGCTGCTCGATGAAACGGCGGCCGGGACGCAGAGTCACGATGACCGTCCATTGAGAACGGAATATGCGCTCTATCTCGCCCACCGCAACCGAGCGAGAACCATCTTCCTCCCGCGGAAGTATCAACACGTCCACCGGGGAAATCGCGCTGACGGTATGCCCGTGCGGACCGGTATTGAACTCGACGCCACCCGAAATCCACGCCCCGCGCATGGCTATAAGCCCCGGCTTGACGACATGATTGACATAGAAAATTGGCTTCCCCGTGATTTTGTCAATGGCTTCCCAGATTCGTCCGCCGAGTTCCGGAATGAAAGTAAGCTTCAGGAGGTCGCTTTCGAGGACAACCGTGTCATAAGATCGCGGCGTGCGGTCCGGACGAATATCATCCTGCATTGTGTAGGGGTAGATGTCGCGGCCGTCCGTCTCAGCGAAATAGGGGTGTCGGACATCTGGCTGCCACGGATATGTCGGGAGAGTCACCCGGCTCTCATACGCATTCACTACTTCGGTTGACTTAGATGGCAGCGGCAGCCAGCACGATGCGGCGAAAACGACAGAGATGACTTTTCTCTTCATTTTGCAGGCTCCCTTTCTCAGAATCATCTGGTAAACGGGCCCGAAAGCTCAGCGAAAATCCGGCTTGCGGGCAGGAGCTATCCCGAAATGGACGTCGGGGCGAAGCCACCAGTCGCTGACATATAGTCCCTCGCGGTCGAAATACCCGGCAGCAACTGGAGCGCCGTCCGAGCCAGCGCAGCTCGACCACACGAGGTCTGTTCGGAATATGTATTCACCGCGCGCCTTGAACATCAGAAACATCATGTACACATACACAACCGCCCGCTCCCGGTATTGGTTCTCCGCGAGGAGCTTCTCCTGCTGCCAATAGGGCTTCGACCTGCTTTCTTCGACAAGGCCTTTTGCTATTAAATACCAGCGAAGCTGAGGCGTCTCCTTGCTGGCGTAGCTTTCGCTAACCGCAGCAGGTTTCGGATAGGAGCGAAACCGAGGCTGCCCGCCCCGCGGGAACATTTGTCGCAGGCGAGCGATGGTCAGAGGGTTTCCGCTATCGTCCCGCGCCACTCCTAAGAGAAGGATATGCGAATCTTTGCATTCCAGGAGAGTGCGCTCTGAGAATGGTATCTGCCGAACCTTCTCCTGCTCTTCGGGGCTCAGGCGAATGCCGAAGTGCTCCGCAACTTCCTCGGCGCCAAGGAAGTTTTTCCCCACGATGTTCCTCGCTCGCTCCTGGCTGACCTGGGCCGAAACGCCCACGCCACTTCCCTTGAGAATTAGCAGCCAGGTCACCAGAAGTCGTGCTCGGCGAACGTTGACGGTCATCTTCTCCCCAAGCAACGCTCCTCCTGCTTGAACATCTCACTTTTTTTCTGCGCGCTTCGCCCTTTTTGCGCGGCGCCGCGGGCTGTTCGACGTTCGTGCCGCGATGAATCTTCCCCGCTCTTTTCTCTGGATCAGCTTGCTTTTGTAGCAGACCTGTCGGACGAGGGAAGGGAAATCCTTGCTTGTGGAGCGATAACCGGCTTGTATGACCGCCTCCGTAATCTCTGCGATTGATTTAGGCTGAGGGGCTGCCTTCAAAACATCAAGGATATGCTGCAACAGGCTCTTCCCTGCTGGCCTCCGGCGAGGAACTTTTCTTGGCGCCGGTGGCTTCCCCAAGAGCGAGCCTATCTGTTCGTCAACTCTTGCGAGCCGTGAGGCAAGGCGGTCTCTCCTCGTCTGGAGCAGCTTCAGACGCTCTTTTTGCCTGGCAAGAAGTCGCTCCAATTCGCTAATACTCGCTGTTTCCCTGGGCATGAACGTACCTCCTTTCGTTTCTCGGTGTTGCAACTTATACCATAAAAAACCAGTCAAGATTGAAGGATAACCCTTTAGAGCCTCCAAATCAAACTTTTTTAGCTTAGAATGTAGTTTTGCGAGAGACAAACATATTCATCTCTGCCTCGCCCACTCGGAAGATACATATATCATTGAGGTGTCAAAGGCGGCTTGTTCGTGGGTGAATGTGCAACCCACTCGCAAGGTTCCCTCGGATAGGTTGGAGGAAAAATGTGACAAACTCAGCACGTCCCGCAAGCGACGGCGATGATGCTGGCAGAGCAGCATCCTGCTTTCCACAACGAAGCTCTGACGGGCCTGTATGTGGATCGCCAGCGAAAATGCCTCCCACACTATACTTGTAGAGTCGGCGCGGCTCCCGCGAATGTTGATTGGTCTCAAAAAAGGGGGTGTGAAAAATAGGCATGATACATTCTATCGCAATGGGCTTTATGACACTCATTTGCATGACAATTTTTCCATGTGCTCTTGCCGCGCGAATTGCAGTCCACTTCGACAGGCCCCTCCAGATATGGGATGGTTTCGGTGTGAACTATGTGGAAACGAGTCAGACGAGGGATTACAGCAAATGGCCACAGGATTATCGCGGTTTCAGCACGCTCACAGAAGAGCAGCGATGGGAAATCCTCGACGCCATATTCGGGGAAGATGGACTCAAGCCCGGCATCGTTAAGATGTTTATAGACCCATTTCACGAGGGTTTGAATAAAACCGGCAATGATAATAGCGACCCTATGAAAATTGATATGCCGCGATATACACACGAGAGAACAACCAAATGGATGCGCTATTTTGTGAGGGAGGGTTTGAAGCGGAGTCGCGCGGGCGGCCGCGACCTATCCATTATCTGCACTCTTTATGCTCCTCCTCCATGGATGACCATGCAGAAAATGGTTCGCGGCCGACACCTCGACCCTTCAGAGAAGAAGGAGTGCGCGGAATATATCGCAGCTTTCGCCAAATTTATGCGCGAAAAGGAAGGATTCCCGATAAAGTATGTGAGTTTACACAATGAGGGTGAATTTGCGGACCGTTGGCCTGACGAAGGAACCGATAGCGAAGCTTATCTCAGGCACGACTACAATATGTATTGGCCTCAGGAGCAGATTGTGGATTTCCTCAGTTCCATGAGGGAAACCCTCGATGCAAACGGCCTCCAGGACGTGGGACTGACCCCCGGCGAAACAACATATTGGTATCGGTTCAGGCCAATTGCAGAGGCAATTCTCGCCAGTGAGGCTGCTCTGAGCAATCTATCGCTTATAAGCAACCATGGCTTCATCGGCAGCAGTGACCCGAGATCGCGTTGGTACACTCCTGATCCATACGAGGACGTTCCCCTTCCAAGACTGAGAGCCAGAAGGCCTCAACTCCACGCCTGGACTACATCTGCCACCTGGGGGAAAATGGGCATTGCTTTCGTTGACGCTATTCGCGGGCATATCTACGGGACTAAGATAAATGGATACATCCCCTGGGCTGTGATTCGGCGACATAGTCAATGGGTCGGCGGCGACCCCAATCCCGGAACCGCTTTTCTGGTAGATGATTCTGGAAACTACGACATAAGGCCTGGATATTATCTTTACAAGCAGGTTACGAGAGCAGGCCTGCCGCGCACGGCCGTAGCGTCGGTTTCATCAGATGACGATTCAATTGGTGTCATAGCATTCGCTGCCAACGAGACCAGCAACCCAAGCGCCTTTGTCGTTTTCAACAAATCTGCAAGACGCATGGTAGTGGAAATCAGAATCTCAGGGAGCACTTCCAGCCTATACTCCGTCTTTCGAACCTCGAAGACCGAAAGATATTCCACTCTTCCGGATGTGCCAGCGGCCGGTGGCAGAATCACATACGATTGTCCCCCCGAATCGGTCAGCACCTTTTTCGACAAGTGAAATTCCGATTGCGGCGTTCCGCGAAAAAGGAGTGGCGCGGCGCGTTCAGAGCGGTTTTGGAGTGCGGGTGCTGGAGATGACGGCTCTTCCGGGGCGCCTCCCATTCGAGATGTAAAGCGGCGCGACTCTCCGCCTGCTGTGATACCCTTCTTATACCAACTACGCGGGAGGCAGCTATTCTTCAGTGGACAATAGCGAGCCACATCTTGGTTGTGTCCGGGGTCTTGATGCGAGCGTTGGGCCCGTCGGTCTGCTGCGGTTCCTCGAGAAAGCTTGCGGATGCAAAATCGAACCAGCGGATGGTTACGCCTCCTTCTCTGCCTGTTTTTAGCACGATCTCGCCTCCTGCGGGGAAATAAAGGGCGTGGGCCTGTCCGGGGACTGCGAGGCAATACGCTTCGTTCTGGCTGCTTTCCCAGAGGAGGTCCGGCCGCGGCTCAGAGCGGAAAATGTCGAAGGGCGCCGACGAGGAGAAGAACTCCCTGGCGGCGTGGATGTGTTTCTGGGCTTCCTCGTCAAGGCCTATTCCTCCGGGCGGGCGATGAAATCTGGTGCTGGCGCATCCGGCGAAAACGTTCTGCCACCAGCGATCCAGCGTGACAGGAACGCTATTGGGAAGGTTTCCAGCCTGACGAGAATAGACCTTCACATTGTTCATGGGGCGAGGGCCGCTGCTTTGCTTGGCGAGGTTCTCTCGAAACCAGATGAGGCGGTCGTAGTGCGTTTGTCCGGTCTGCCAGTTGTTTTGGGAGACCTCGGTATACGAGAAGAGCTCTGGATGTTCGTCGGTGGCGCGGTGCTGAGGGTTGGTCAGGTCCCATGCGTCCCACATTTCGGTCAACTGGACGGTGGTATTGCGTTTTTTTGCTTCGTCCCGAATGAATTCTCCCCAGTACCACGCCCACTGGGGCTGCGTGGCCGTTTCGTTATCGAGGCAGTACAGGACGTTGGGAAAGGGGAGAGTGACGTCAAGGACGTTTCGCACGAAAGCCTCCTGGTAGGATAGAAGAACGCGGTCGTCGTTGAGTTGCGGCGGAGAATGGAAGAACGGCTGGGGTTTTTGGGCGGGATGATAATCCCATGTTTCTTTCAGGCGGGTATTTTCAGTTGTGTAATTGGAGTTCATGGCCGGATTCCATGGATTCCTCACCCAGCACTCCCGGTAAAGATCGAAAGTCGCCCAGATTTCTATTTGGACGATAATGTCCCGCTTGAAGGATTCCTCGCAGCAGCGCCTGAGACGGTCCCAGAACTCGCGGTTAGATTTCCTCAGGTCGTATCGGTCGCCGACTTTCTCGAACGGCCAGACGTTGCCTTCGTCGCGGCACGATAGAGTGCAGCGGATGTAATTGCCGCCGCATTTCTTCAGTGTCTGAAGGTTCTTCATCATCAAGTCCGGGTGGTTAAAGAGGTTGTCCTCGTCGGATCCTCCGAGGAGGAGAACCGCTTCGCCGTCGTACTCCCAGTAGAAAGGATTGGGCCTGTAGGGGCGAATGCGCTCTTTGACAAAGGCAGAAGATGCCGTCATTGCCCTTGCGGAAAAAATAATTAGAAGCAGCGATACAATTCGGCGGCTCATGTTTTTCCCTCCTTCAGTTCAGCTCAAGAACTACACACTCTCATTTTAATATATCAGATACAGCATCAACTTTCCTGTCGGGAATTCTCGACGGAGAAAGTCCCACGCCCGGCGACCCTGACGATGTATATGTGACGAAATCCTTCCGAAAGGGAAGGGGGCTGGAGCTTCTGCAAGATGGCGAAGAATCCGGCTTGGGGGACAATCTTCTTGCCGGTTCTCTGGCGATTCCTGGTGAGGGATCCCTCTCTATCGGCGGGGAAATAGTAGGCAACCAGCTCAGCGCCGAATTCTCTTGCGAGGGCAGCGTAGCGGGCGCGCCCCTCGACAGTGGGGTTGGTGTTGTCAACTGCGACATTCCGCCCCACCTGAAGGGCAGCTCGAATCTTTGCCTCCTCCCTTCGTCTTCTGTTTTTCTTCCCTCGCCAATCGTCGAGGCTGACGTGCTCGTGAGTCTCCTTCAGATGCCTCTCGTAGAAAGACGATTTTCCCGCTCCGGGGATGCCTATGAGAATCGCCAGACGCATCTTTGTCATCCACAGCGGCTTCGCCAGTGGGCTTGTGGTCGGTTGCCTGCAAAAGCAATCCCCATACCTTAGCTCAGCTCGGGGAGGGTCGTCAACATATCCGCGCCGCGCGCCGGCGTCAACCGTGCTTGTTCCGCGGTATTGTCGCTTGAGTCTCCGCCTGTGGGTGTATGTTCACAACCTCGGCTTAGGCATAGCGCCCAAGATAACGGACATGACAGCGAGCATGGCTGCGGACCCCGCCACGAGGAGAAATCCTCTGCGAATGGAGGTCGCCTTGGAGACGTGTCCGACGCCCGCCGGGATGAGCGCGCCTCCAATCATCAGAATGGCGAATACAGCCCCAAAAACGATGCCCGCTTGCCCGCCTGGATATTGCTTCAGAATGAACCCTATCGAGGTCGGGAAGACAGGTCCCGCGGCCAGCCCGACAACAATAGCCGCGGCGGCGGCAAGAGGTCTGGAATGAACCGCGGACATGACCAAGAGCATCACGGCAATGAACAAAGCGACGCTCAGGACAATCCAGGGCGCGTGGTTTTCCGCCAGGACGCCTGCCGCCAAAAGCACGGCAGTGACCAATCGCCCGACGAGGAGGCTTATCCAGAAGGTCGAGAGCAGTCCTGAAGCCCGTCCCTCTTCAAAGCCCGCATCCTTGAAGTATGTGGTCAGCCAGCCGCCCATGGAACCTTCGACCCCGGCGTAGAAGAGCAGGGCAACTCCTGCCACCAGGACAAACGGGTCAACAAGCCTTTCGAGAGTGGCTGCCAGCTCGAATTCGCGAGCGCGGGGATAGCTCGCCGGCGCCGAAAGTATCAGAGGCACCAGCATAATCACCCCAAGAAATCCCAGGACCCCAGGAAACCCCATCTTCCTGAACAGGTAGGCAGTCAGCAGCGGAACGGTCATCGCGCCCAATCCGAAGAAGATGTTGCCAAAATTCTGCCTCATCACGCCCTTCCCGGGGTTCAGGACTACGAGCAACTGGTTCCCTGCGGAGTTGATGCAGCTCCCGCCAATCGCCAGGATCAGGGCGCCAAAGACGACCGCCGAATACGTCTTTCCAACACCGATGAGGAGCATCGCAGCCGCCGTGATGACCAGGCCCGGAACGATGATGGACAGATAGCCAAACCTGTCGCTGAGCATCCCGACGATCACGACCATCGGAATGCTCGCCAGCGCCCATGCCATGATCAGGTTGCCGACCTTTGCGTCGTCAATCTGCAATCGCTCCGCAAGGCGCAGCTTGATCGCGCCGATCAGTGCGGCGACCATCCCGAAGCCGAACACGCACAGCATGGCAACGATATTGGGCAGAGGGCCGTATTCGACGGCTTCCTCGATCCTTGCCGTTGCCAGAAGCGAAAAAGCAGATTCTGTTCCCCACATAGCTTCCTCCTTCCTTGAAGTGTTGCCTTTGGCGAATCAAGACTATCAGAAAAGGGCCGCACAGGGAAAAAGATTCGTTGACAGAACAGCCGCGCTAAGGTTGCATCATGGTTACCGATTGGCACAAGCATTTTGCGTGGGACTCCTCACGGCGAGGGCCTCGTGCACGCGCTGTGACCTTCACGTCATAAAGCGCGCTATCCGGCGGGCCTGGAATCCGTTCCTTTCAGGCGGCGAAAAAGGGCCGGCTCCACGAGCAGAGCAGGTGGTGCGGCCGCATCCGTTTTGTATAGAGCGAAGAAGAACGCTTCGGAGGAAGACGAGTCGTGATCAGAATACTGGGCGCTGTGGCGATGATGTTTTTTTCGGGAGTGGCCTCCGGGCGCGAAGCAACTGACCTCGCAGAGACCAGGACGATCGAAGACCTGGATAGGCTCGCGGTGTTCAGTTTCGCCATCATTAGTGACAACAAGGGAGACTCTCCGAAGAACCGCAGCGAATTCACTAAAATGGTCAAATGGGTCGAGGAAAGCGGAGGTAAGTTCGTCATCGGCCTTGGCGACCACGTGCAGAAAGGGGTGGAAAACAGTTTTCTCCCGTTCCTGAAGGAGAACAAATGGTGGCATGACAATTTTTATGCGAACGTTGCCGACGGCGAAAATGAATATTATGGGAAAGGGCAGTGGGATTGGGGTGCGGGCAGAAAGATTCTCGAGGTGGTTGACCTTCGGTCTCGCGGCGGCGTGCACCTTCGCCCGAACGGAGCGGAGTATTACGCGAGAATTTCGGTCAAGGATTATAACGTGCACCTCATTCAGTTGAGCTATCCAGATGAGCCAGCGAATCCACTTCTCGCCTTCAGACCCGACAGCCGTCGGTTTCTCGCGGAGACAATTGAGGGGATAACCAAAGGGGAAAAGGACATCATCGTCGCTTGCGCCCACTCGCGCTTCGGCTCGTGGACGCCTCTCTTATCGGAAGAACATCAGAAACTTGTCATGGGAAAAGCCGACCTGATTCTCTCCGCGACGACCCACTATTTCATGCGGATTCCCGTGCAGGGTTACGAGGAGCGAGGGGCGCTTTGCATAAACACCGGCTCCATCACTCACCCGCGTTTCTTTTCGCCGCCGGGATATGTACAGGTGCATGTCCTCCAAAACCCGCTGAGGCTGGTCGTTCAGTACATCCGCGCGGATGGCGAGAAGCGCCTGCTTAGCCGCTTCGCATGGGTAAAGCATGTCAGCGGCAAAATCGAGCTTGTGGAATTTGCCCGCCCCGGGCGACCCGGCGACCCGTTACACCGGTAGCGACGCAGACGCTTGCCCGGCGCTCAGCCGCCTCTCGCAAGACCCTCCGCTTTTTGTGCCATCTCCCTGACCTGCTTCAGGGCCTCCTCTCCCGATTTCGATGGGACGAACTCGAGACCAATGTAGCCCTTGTAGCCGGACGTGGCTACTGCCCTGAAGACGTTGAGGTAGTTGATCTCCCCTGTCCCGGGTTCGTGCCTTCCCGGCACATCTCCGACGTGAAAATGGCCTATCAGGTCAATGTTCTTGGTGATGTTGGAGATGAGGTTTCCCTCCATGATTTGCTGGTGATAAATGTCGTAGAGAAGCCTGACGTTATTGCTGCCGACTTCGCGGACAATCTGGAATCCTTCCGCGGAGCTCCAGAGATAATAGCCTCCGTGGTCAACGAGCGTGTTAAGTGGTTCAACAACAATTGTTACGCCCGCCTCCTCCACCGACGGGGCTGCCGCCTTGAGGCACTCCACGATGCTGGTATGCTGCTCCTCCCTCGAGACACGCGGAATCTCGTTGCCTACAGTGACAATCATTCGGCTCACGCCGAGCTTTTTCATGACGGGGATAGTATCGCGAACCGCCGAAACGAAATTCTCTTTCGATTGCCGGAGAGTAAGGCGCTGGCCGGGGTCAACAGAGAAGGCCGCCACCTCTAACCCTGTCGCCTTTTTCTTTTCGAGGATGGCGTCAACGTCCTTGTTTCGCCAGCCCCAGAACTCGAACGCACGAAGTCCGCATTTGGCAACCAGTTCAATCCTCTCCGGGAAAGGACGGTCGCGGAAAATCATCTCAACACACGCCGAAAGACGCAGCTCAGGGCCTTTCGCTTCCTCCTGCGCCTCGGCAGCCTGGCCAGTCCCGAAGAGCGAATTCCTCAACCCCAGGCTCGTCCCGCCGACTCCGGCTGCGGCTGCTTTGACAAAACTCCTGCGGCTCATTTTCAGATGACTCATGGTTCACCTCCACCTTTTTCTTTTCGCAACAATTCAAATTGCCACGTCTTCGCGCAGAGTATAAGCGAACCCTCAACCCCGGCTCAAGGCCTTTGCTCCGGCGAGAATAGCCGATGGAACTTCGGGCATCACGATTGCCGTCGCTTTCGGTTTCCCCATTTCCTTCCGCATTCTTTTCTGGCTCGTGACCACGGCCGGCGTCGAATGCAAAGGGGTGCGGCCGCGCCTCACTGGGCGAGTGGCCACGCCGCAGCGAGATGCCTCGATCCAGACATAGCCGTACTCATGAAAGGCTCCGGCGGGGAAGCATCCCCGGCCTTATGCCCCCTCCCCCCAACACAATTGTTCTCCTCGCCGCCGATGAATGATAGAATTCCGCCGTTCGCTGTTGAAGAAAACTGGCATTCAAGACGGATACTGATTGAGAAAGGGCGTGAGATGAAAACGTCGAGCTTATTTGTGATTTTCGCCGCTGCGGTTGTGGTGCTCGCTGGCAACGCCGAGTGGGCCGCGGCTGGCGAGGTTGAGGAAGGATTCACGCGAATCTTCAACGGTAAGGACTTGACCGGCTGGGACGGAGACCCGAGGTTATGGTCGGTCAAGGACGGCGTGATATGCGGCCAGACGACGAAAGAGAGCCCCGCTCGCCGCAACACGTTTCTTATCTGGCGCGGCGGAACGCTGACGGATTTCGAGCTTCGTCTGTCTTTTCGCATTAGCATTGGAAACTCCGGCGTCCAGGTCCGCAGCAAGGACCGGGGCGATTGGCGGGTGACCGGTTACCAGGTGGAAGTTGTCCCCAGCAGAAACCAGATGGGGCTGTTCTACGACGAAGGGGGGCGGGGGCATCTCGCAATCGCCGGGGAGAAGGCCGTAATTGATGCCAAGGGCGAGAAGCGCATCGTGAGCTCGCTCGGAAACCCGACTGAGATACAAAGTGCCTACAAAGAAAAGGACTGGAATGAGCTTGTGGTCGTTGCTCGCGGAAAGCACCTCGTTCAAAAGATAAATGGCGTGGTTTTCTCCGAGCTGACGGATGAACAAGAGGAAAAACGTTCCCTCTCCGGCGTGTTAGCCCTTCAGGTACACGCCGGGCCGCCGATGCTCGTGGAGTTCAAGGACATTCGCCTCAAAGTCCTTGATGGGGAGGCTCTCTCGCTCTTCAACGGCGAGGACATCGCTGGCTGGAAGATAGTTGAGACCGGCGACTTCCAGTTCCACGGGAAGGTGCACGTGGAAGACGGCAAAATCGTGCTCGAGAAGGGCGACCCCATGACCGGCATCGCCTGGACGGGCGAGTTCCCAAAGAGCGATTACGAGATTTCGCTGGAGGCGATGCGCGTGAGCGGGTACGACTTTTTCTGCGGCATGACTTTCTCCGTGGGGGAATCGTGGTGCACGCTCATCGTGGGCGGGTGGGGAGGGATGGTGGTTGGTCTGTCGAACATTGATGACCTGAACGCCTCCGAAAACCTGAGCACCAGGGGGATGAGCTTTGAGCTGGGGCGGTGGTATCGCATCCGGTTGCGAGTTACAGAGGCTAAAATCGAAGTCTGGATCGCCGATGAAAAAGTCATTGACATTGCCAGGGCAGGGCATAAGTTCAGTGTCTGGGAAGAGCAGAACCCGATAAGACCCTTCGGGATAGCTTCCTGGAACACAGGCGCAGCCCTTCGCAACATCACATTGCGGCGGCTGGCAAAATAAGCGATTGCTTCAGCCGCGGCTCTGGAGTTCGTTCCAGCGTTTGGGCGGGAGAAGTCTCTTCGTGAAGCTTCGCCCGGAGCGTTCTTCCGACGAGAACCAAGGCAGGCCCCGGCGTTCCGACGACCTGCGGTCCTGGAGCCACAAAGCGGCATCCAACAAAGGAACGCCGTATCCTTTCCGTCCGAAAGGTTATCACTTTTTTTCCAGCACGCCGCGAGCGCGCATCCACGCGATGCAAAGCCGCGGCCACGTGGAGAGGACCGGGTCGTCAGGTGCCAGGCCGAAGCCATGCTTCCCTTTCTCGTAAACGTGCATTTCGGCAGGTATGCCAGCCTTGCGAAGCGCCAGATAGAAGAGAACGCTGTTCTCGGCTGGCACAGGCTCGTCCTCACTTGTATGAGCAAGGAATGTTGGCGGGGTTTGGTCAGTCACCTGCGTTTCGTTGGAAAGAGTCTCGACGAGTTTCAGGTCCGGTTTGTCTCCGAAGAGAGCCTCATGTGCGCCCCAGCGCGCGTACTCCGGCTTAAGGCTTAGCCCCCCGTAAATCAGGACCATGAAATCGGGGCGGCAACTGACGCGCTCTATCGGGTCTTCGGCGTCGGGCTTGCCTTTATCGAAATGCGTCCCCACGGTGCAAGCCAGGTGCCCGCCCGCCGAGAAGCCCAGAATGCCGATGCGATTCGCATCTATCTTCCATTCCCGGGCCCTTGCGCGAACCGTGCGCACCGCTCGCTTTGCATCCTGGAGCGGAACCGGATGACGATACCTCGGCGCAAGCCTGTACTTGAGAATGAATGCCGCTATTCCCTCGGAGATGAGCCACCGCGCAACCTGGTGGCCCTCGTGGTCAAAGGCCAGGTGCCTGTATCCGCCGCCGGGGCAAATGACTGCCGCGGCGCCGTTGGCCTTGCTTTCGGGCGGCAGGTAAATGGTCAGGGACGGTTTGTCCGCGGGTTCGTTCCCGACGGCGCTGGGGGCACCACTGGGCCAAAGCGATTCAATAATCGGGCTGGTTACGACCTCCTCCTGCGCGGCAGCGCAAAGCCCGCAACTGACTGACAGCGCGAGGTACAGCGCAAGCGCGGCTCCAAGGCCTCTTCTCATCAGCTCCTCCTTGTCTTGCAAGAAATTTCAGTGACATCTTCTCGCGGGACGAGACATGTATTGACCACGCCGGAGTCGCTCTTCGCACCTGTTCCCAGAGGAAAGCAAACCACCCCAGCAGGCGATTCCGGCTGTCGGCGTGGGCCGGTCTTTCGGAATCCTATTTCGTGGAGGATTGGCCCACCGCTGCAAGAGGGCTTTCGCTGTGGTGGCGGTACATCGTAAGGAGGGAGAGCAGCCACGCAAGGGTGGATTCGGCTCCCTGGTTTTCGTTGGCCCTGTCGGCGTGGAGGCCGTCGCGGCAGCCTCCGGAAGTATGGTCATAGAGGGGGAGGTGCAGGTCGTTGCGTCCGAGGAACCATTCGAAACACTTGCGTGCTTCCAGCAGCCATCGCTCGTCTCGAGTTATGCTGTGGGCTTGAATGCAAGCCTCCACCATAGCGTGGGCCTCGATGGGCTGCTGGTCGAAGCGTGCCTTCGTGCCGCCTCGCTTGAACCACCCGTTCGTGCCGACGGGCGAGAAGCAATTTTCGGGGCCAGTCTGGACACGGACGAGCCAGTCGAGGGAGCGAAGTCCCATCTCGACCATTTCGGGGTCATTCAGGTCCTCGCCTGAGATCAGAAGGCCATGCGGGAGTTTGCCATTGGCGTATGAGAGAGTGTTTTCCGGCCAGGGCCAATCGTCAGCAGCGTTTTCCCTGAAAGAGTCCACAAGCTCGTCAGCCAAAGACCTCTCTATCCGCCTCGCTTCTGAATCGCCGTGGAATCTCTTCAGATAGAAGAGGAGGCCGGTTACTGCCAAAGCTCGAGAGCGTGGACTCTTGAAGCTGGCGAGTGGTGCCAGCGCCTGGTGGAACAATTCCATAGTCAGCCCAAGCTGCCCGCTGCCTTGCTCGGAAGCCGCTGCCACTCCCAGCGCCCACAATGCTCGGCCGTGGGTATCCTCCGACCCACCGTCATCCATCCACCTGCGGTCAAAACTCAGGAAATTCCGGAATCGCTGGTTCTTCTCGTTAAAGGCGTGCTTCAGAAAACTGAGGTATCGGGCTGCCAGGACCTCCAGGGACGGGTCGTCTGGGAGAAGCCGCGACGCTGTCAAAACAACGATCAGGGCGCGGGCATTGTCATCGGTGCAATAACCGTCAGCCCTGTCGGGGACGGTGTACTTGGCATGCTGAAGAATCCCTGTGTCGTCCGTCAGAAGCCGCAGGTGTTTCAGGTTAATCTCGGGCAGTTCCGCGCCTAAGGGCTCAAAAACTCGCGGGCGGACGGCGGGGCGAGGCTTTTTCTGGCGGTCGGCTTTCACTTCGGCGAAAAGGTCCAGATATTGCCCCGCGACCTGTTTCCAGACCATATCACGGCAGTAGTTGTAGGCTCGCTTACGCATGGCGTGCCTCTTGACTTCGTTGTCGAACAGATAGATGCATTGTGACGCGAGGTCTTCGGCACTACGGAAGGGAACGAGTACCCCCTTCTGGTTCGCCAGCATGTCCTGAGCGTACCAGTATGGAGTGGAGATAACGGCTTTGCCGCTGCCGAGGGCGTACGCGAGGGTCCCCGATACGATCTGCGCCTCGCTGAGGTAAGGGCTAACGTAAACGTCCGCTGCTCCCAGGAACTCGCATAGCTCTTCCGACTCCACGAACCGATTATGAAATATCACATGCTCCTCGAGGCCGAGGTCAAGAACTTTCGTTTGCAGGCGCAAGCGATATTCCTCCCCGGAGGTTCTCTTTACGTGAGGGTGCGTTGCTCCCAGGACGATGTAGGCAACGTCAGGGTACCTTTTCACGACCGCAGGGAGAGCTTCAATCATATGTTCGATTCCCTTCCCCGGCGAAAGCAGGCCAAACGTCAGTATCATCCTCCTTCCTTCCACTCCGAAGTGATCCTTGTAGTAGTTCGGGTCAACAAACGGGACGTCCGGAATTCCGTGGTGAATGAGAGCAATCTTCGGTTCGGGGACATTGTAGATTTCCTTAAGGAGAGCAGCCCCCGCATTACTAAGAACAACGACCCTGTCAGAGAGGTTTACCAGTTCCTTCAGGACGGTGCGCTGTTCGTTGCCGGGTTCTTTGAGGATTGTGTGAAGCGCGCTGATTATCGGCATGCGAAGTTGTCGCAGAAGAACCAGGATGTGGCTTCCGGCGTCTCCACCGAAAATGCCATACTCGTGCTGGAGACAAACGAGGTCGAATTGGTTCATGTTGAGGAAATCGGCAGCAAGCGAGTAATCGCGAAGCTTGTTCTGAGCTATCTCGAATCGCACTCTCGGGGGGTAACGGTAGCCTTCCGGCAGGTCGTTGATCGCTATGGCGTACACTTGAACGTCGGGCGCTTCGGAAGCCATGGCCTCACAAAGGTCCGTAGTGAAAGTGGCAATGCCGCACCGGCGAGGCAGGTAATTGCCGATAACGGCAATCCTTCTGAGATGTCTCGACTCCTTTGCTGAGCCGCTCATCGCGACATCTCCACGGCGTTTCCCCTCGGGTGGCTCATGTTTCCCCTTCCCCAGTTGGAGCGGTGTGCGGCCTTGACTCGTCTACGTCCAGCCTTTCGCCTTTGTGGAATAGATTGCGCGGCTGGGGTGCCGGCGAACCGGGGGTACGGGGCTTCTCGATCTCGGTGATGAGCTTCCCTTGCCGGAAAACGGTCACGTTTCCGGTGGATTCGCTGACGGTGATCGCGGTTGCGTCGGTGGCCGCAGTTATGGCTGCTGCCGACCTGTGACGAGCCCCAAGGCCGCGAGGCAAGGCGCTCCCCGGTATGACCGAGCGCAGAAAAATACCTGCTGCTTCCACAACACCATCGTCGCGAACCAGAAAAGCCCCGTCCAGAGCCGAAAGCTCCTTTATGGTGTCTCTCAGGGATGGGTCGTGGATGTTTCGTTGCTCCTCGGGGTGGCCTTGAAACGGATTGAGCATCAGTGGCTCAGAGAATTCCTTGACCCGTTCAGTATCCCCTATGACGAAAATTGTCCCGACGGGTTTGCCTTCGCGTCCCTGCTGGCCGAGGTCCACAGCAATGTCCAGCACCTTTTCAAAGACCTCCGGATTACTGTGCTGGCGCAGCTCCTCTCCGCCAGTAATGGCAAACATCTCGAACTCCTGGCCGACTCTGGTGAAAAGCACGGTGTCCAGATTTCCGGTTCGAGGAATCCCTGAAAGGCAGACCAGCCTGTCGCCTTGCTGTAGCGAGCCACGCGAAAGTCCCAGGAGAATGGCCATCTTTATCTGGCCCATCCGAGTCAGGTTAACATCGGGCACCTGGAGAATCTCAAAAGAATTCGCCGCGCTGTCGCTCAAAAGGTCAGGCTCGCGCGTGACAACGATGGTCTTGAGCCCAGCCTGGCTTGCAAGATGAGGCTCAACTTCCGCTGGCGAAGAGAAGACATCCGCGCAGACTATCAGGGCTTGGGCACCGCACTCTTGAGCCATCTGCCGGGCGTGTTGGAAAACGATTTGACTTATTTTCTTGGCTTTTTCGCGCTTCATTGGTCCTTTCATTCCCCCTCGGGCCGCAACGCCTCGCCCAGGGTCAGGTCAGACTCCAATTAGACTTCGCACCTGGCAGTCATATTTTTCTGAATTTGCCATCTCCTTCGTTGATGAGCTTCGTGAAACCGTGACGCTTGATATTTTTGTCGCTCAGGAGCGACCGGACCGAGGGCGCCGCAGAGACCGAGAACAGGGAGATCACGCGCTCCACAGGCGCCCCGCAAACCGGACAGTTCGTCAGCGGCGCATCACCGATTCGCTGGGTGACCTCGAACCTTTCAGAGCAGTGTTCGCAACACCTCGCTCGGTCTTTAGCCTTGTACTCATAAATCGGCATGAACCATCACCTCCTGCTCGGACACGCCAACCCGCGACAGCAGCTTACCGAGGGCATCGCGGCGAGCCTGCGCTCATCTCTCCGGTTGCCTATTGGTCGCACTTAAACTCCCCGCTGCGCCCCGTGGCTTCGAGCTCCGTCGAGACAACTTCTCCCTCTGCCGTGGGTCTCCTTCGGCCATCCGAAATTGCCGTCGAGGCCGCCGCTTGACTGTTCAGCCTCGAATGGCCCGTCAAGAATGACTTTATTTCGAACTCGGCCGACACTACCAACTGATTTATAATACACGCGCACAGTCGAATCCTTCAAGGAAAAGGTTCACCCACCGCGGAAGCGGCAACCCGCGACACGCGGGTGAGCTCGCCACCCCGTCCCGCGGAAGACGGCGCAACGCTTTTGGAACGATGGCCTCCGTGGCTTCCGCTTTATCTTCTCGGGAGGCTTATGCCGCGGGCGCTCATTGACCGGGTGTCGGACTGCCCCCACGCGGCTCCCTTTCCAGGCAGCCTTCGCTCTGTCACCGAAGCCTTACACGGGCGTAGCGCAGCGTGTTTGGCTCGTGGCCCGCTCCGAAAAGGTCAATAACGTTTGAGGGAAGGGAACCTCCACGTTCCGCGGCCGTGAAGAAGGTGGTGAGTGGATGTTTGAGGGGGATGCGAAGGGGGCTGGTCTCCTTCACCGGCAAGATTTGCAGTATCCTGTTCTCAGAGAGGAGATTCCCTGCCTCGTCCTCGCCTTCGCAATAATATACGATGTAAAGCCTCCCCTCAGTTGCGTGAAACCGAGCATTCCCCGGGACCTCCCCCCGTTCTCCTTCGCCCCCCTTCAGGAGCGTCGAGCGATGGATGACCTGGCCGCATCGGAGCACCGCATATTCAAGAGAAGTAGTGATTTTCTCGTCGGGAAAGAACCTGTCACGCATTAGACGGGATTGAACGGGCATCTTCAGGTAGAGAACATGTGCCTCTCCTCCCGAGTCTATCCAGAGGTCGAGGTTGCGGATGTAGCCGGCCGTAGAGTCAACGTTTTCCAACTCGATCGCCTTTCCGAAATCAGCGTGGGTGATGTCCGGAGTCCAGGCGTAGAAGAGGCGGCGAAAAACGTAATCCCATTCGCGCCCGGTCTTTTCTTTCTTGTATGCTCGCCATTCCGCGTTTGGCTCGACAATGTCTCCGATAGCCAGAACGTGCGCCGCATGCTCGCGCAGGGCGACCTGCGGATAACATGCCCTGATCGGAAACCGGATTTTCCCCCGTTTGCTCCATTTCCCGTGCCGATCGAGAAAAGCCCAGCATTGCTCACCCGTCCTCGCGTCAATGTCGAGCAGAAGAATCTCCCCGCGAGCCGCATCGGAAGCAATTCCGCGGTAGGAATGGTCGGTGAAAGTCGCTTTTCCCGGCCAGACTGGGCGCAACGGTCTCGGAGGATTCTGCGATTCTCTCGCCGAGAACTCGAGAAGATGAGGGTCGCAGGGACCATAATGCGTGCCCGCGGGAGAAACGGAAGGGTTCACGGAAAGGAAAAGCCTCCCGTCTGAAAAGGCGACCAGTGGGCACGGCTCCCTTTCCCGAAAATTGTCGGGCCTGTGCAGCAATTGCCATCCTTCTTCGCTTCGTCTGAAGAGTTGCCAGCGGGTGTTGCAGAGCTTTGGAACGTCCTTGCCGGTCTCACTCGCGCTGGCGAAAACATTGTCGCCCGACCGCACAATCAGCGGCGCCCCATAGCACCACAGCGGCCCGGCACCATTGCCCGGCGGCACATACGTGCACACCACTTCCTCCGCTTCCACGACTGGCGTGGGCGGCTTCCCAGCTTCTGAATCAAGGAGGGAGCAGTGCCAGCTCGCCACTGCCAATGCAGCACCAAAGACCCACCTACGTTTCAATTTGTCTCCTATCTCTTTTTCTTCGGCCTGCACGGCCCGTTCGCCCTCTTAGCTCCACCTCGCCCGTTCGTTCAGGAAAACCCTACTGAGTCGCTCGCTCGATCAGTTTCAGGTCCCAGGCACCCTGCCCTCGAACCGTGCGATATAACAGATGCAGTTCAAGAAGAACTTCCGCCCCGCATCCGTCATGTTCGACGGCGGAGCGGAAAAGCCCCATTGGAGGAAGTTCCGCTGGCGACCGACGGCCACCGCACCGCTCATCTTGCCATTGTTGTAACCGACAGCCAGCGCTTCCGCATCCAGCTTCTTGTCGGACTTCCAGTCTCGCGATACAGCTCCGTAGGGCCGCGTCGTCTCTCCCGGCTTCTCCGTCGTCTTCTGGACACGCCACACCTTCAACTCGTCCGGAAGCTCTTTGCCGCCGGGATAACTGCGGTAGTTTAACGGCGTTTCCCACCACTCGTAAACCGGCTCCACCTTGTAAGGCTTCTCGAACACCTCGTGGTCTGGCAGCTCACCCTGAGCCGCTTCCCCGAGGCAGTTTCAGAGGTAGCCTGTCTTCAGGCCGAGGCTATCGCAGACAAGCGCCCCCGCGGCCCCGATCGTCAACACCGGGCGAGAATACTCCCTGCCGAAGACCACTCGTGGACTCACGATCGCGTTGCCTTTGATGATTAGCTCGCCATAATCGAGCACGACCACATCAAACCCCTCGGCGTCCTTCGGCTCGATCTTGTCCAGGTCCGCCTTTCCAAGTTTCGTGAAATGCTTCTCCAAAAAGCCGACAAAATCCTTCTCCCTCTCCATCCCGGGATACCCAACATACAGCACCCGCAGGCCGATCTTCCCCCGAGCCGGCGCGCTGCTTTCGCAACTGGCTATAGCCAGGTAACAAAGGGTCATAGCTGCAAGACCCACGACGAAAAGTGCCTGTCGTTTCATCGAAATCCTCCAGAACCTCAGCCGAACATTCTGTATGCCTTCACTCCTCTGCATGGACAGCGCTTCCTCGATAGTTGTTCCGCGCAGTGGAGCTGCTTCATCCCCGCTAAGACCGACCAGCACCCTACTGCCCAAGTAGCGGGCCGCTCCCCCCGGTCGGCGTGCACACCAGGAACGAGCACCCCAGATCACCTCCACTGAGACATGCTTCTTCAAGATTTTTCCTCAGCTGCCCACATGCCTCTTGTTTCAGCAGAACCATCGCGCACCCCCCCAACCCCGCTCCCGACAATTGCGCCCCGTACACCCCGGGCGTCTCCCTCGCCACGTCAACAATCAGGTCTATCCGAGGCGTGCTGCACCGGTACGAGCCGGGCTGGAGGTGAACCGCGGCGCTCTCTCTCACCGCGGGGTTGTCGCTTTCTGCTCGCTCGATGAGGTCCAAAATTCGTTCGTCGGCTTCCGTCGGCGGAAATTCTTTTCTCTGGCCGCTTCCCGCACGCGTCATGACTCGGTCGCCGTCGTGCGAGACATTCATCAGTCGCCCCAGCCCTTCCACGTCGCCGCGCCGCAGGTATTCCGCGCATAGGCGACTTCTCTCGCATTCGGCCAGCCCGAAGAGCGCTACTCCCCTCACATCGTACCCCGAGTCTGGCTCGCGATGGGACGCGAATAGCGTTTCTGCCTCGCGGCCCGCATGGGACGTCAAAAGCTCCCGGAAAGCCTTCCTCGTCATTTTGCGCGGCAGTCGAAAAACGGCCTGATAAAGGTCCGCTGTCCGTGCGCCAAGCCTTGCCGGATGAAAATCCCGAAAATGCTCAATCCTCGCTCCCCACTCCGGATTGTCCTTTTTGATCAACGCCTTGGCCATCGCGTACGCTGTCACCTTCGCGTTATAGATGTCCCTGTAACCCTCGCTTTTTTTTGCCCTCGCGCCTGAATCACAGATGGCCAGGCAGCATCCCTGCGGAAATGGGACAGCATCCTCGACCGCGAAATCAAAGAACTTCACTTTCAGCACGCGTGCTCTCTGGGCAAACTTCATTGCGGCGTGGTCGTTGAACCCTCCTCTTGTTCCGACGAACCATTCCCCTTCCCCGCAGAGAATCGGGAACTCATTCGGCTCGACGGAAAGGCCGTTTACAAGCACAACTGACTCCGCCCCAGCCACGACCAGGGCCGAAGATGAGCTAAGTCCCGCCGCAATCGGTATGTCGCCGGCGACCATAAGGTTCATCCCGCGGATGCGATCTTTCGCGAATTTATTCTGAAAGCGAAGAATCGCAGCGAGAATATAAAGCGACCAGTCGCCGGCCTGTTCCAGGACGAAGTCCACGGTCCTCTGGGCATTGACGAAGCTCGTCCAGTCGTCTCGCAGGAGGCGGCGGTTCAGCTCCTTTAGAGAGAAATGCCGAGCCGGGAAACTCGCCCGGTCAACATTCGCCAGGGAGATGATGTCGTCGCTTCTCGGCTGGACGACCATCACGAGTTCCCTGTCTATTGCGAGCGGGTTGCAGTGTCCGCCCTGATGGTCAATGTGCCGCCCCATGAGGTTAATCCTGCCGGGGCAGCGGACGACCGCGACGGGCTTTTGCCTGCCGTAGTACTCCCCGAAGGAGACGAGTGCCCTGCGGATGAGCGTCAGACGCTGCCTGAGAACTCCCGGCTGCTCTCCGTAGATGCGCACTATGGAGCGGCCCAAGTGGGAGTCCGAAGTCGAACGTTCTCCCGCGCGCATCGCGTTGAGGAACTCTATCCACTCGGTGATCTGCTTATACATATCTGAAAGCCGTAGTTGTCACGAGGCCGAAATCACGCGCCACGCAGGAACGAAGACTAACGCTTACTGAAGCCCAACCGGGACAGAATTATAATGCCGATAGCTCAGCAACGGTAGGCGAATATCTGCCTCGCAATGCGAGTTCATGCCGTGGAAAAACGCCGGAGTAATTCACTCGAGGCCTTGGGCGCGGAAGACCATCGGCTTTGTTGAAGCCGTCCCGCTTCATTCGAAATCTCTGCTGCGAAAGACGAAGCGGGCAACAATGGGAAGGCGGTCGGAGAAAGCTTTGACAATCTTGTTGTCAGCGGGGACATAACATTCCTCGAGGTTGCCCTCGATAGTTTTAGGTATGGAGACGAGCCAGTTGCTGGCCGGTTCGTTTTCCACCGTCGCGTTAACGTAACCGGCGTATGGTTCGGGCGGCGCCTCGCTTGCCGAAAGGAAAATCGCATGGGGAGCCCGACCCAGCTCCTCTGTAGGGGACTTAACCCGGCCAGAAGGCGTGGCAGCATTGATCACGCCGAACCTCCCATTTTTGCCGTAGCGGATGACAGCGGAAAATGCTTCTCCAGGTTTCCCCCGCGCGAACACGGGGTATTTGCTCAATATCGCAGAAGAGCCCTTTGCCAGAAAATGACTCAGCTCGAGTTTTCGGCTCAGTTCCTTTGTCAGCTTCTCCGAAGTTCCGTTCAGGACGAGAACCATAGGGTTGACCTGACCAATAGCTGCCGTTAGCCTTTTCAACTCGCCCTCGGCATAGCGCTCCGCCTCCGAGTAGTCCTTCTTGCCTTTTGCCTCTTTTGCGACACCGAGGCGTCCCGCCGCCTCCTCCAGAGCCAGTTCCCCGCGGATGAATTTTTGGCTGATGACCCTGGGTTCTCGCAGGAGCTCGGCAACCTCCTCTACTTTGATCTTCAGTTGCTCTGCTGCCTTGGAAATCTCCAGCTCCCCAAGCATTACCTTGCGAAGGACGTCGCCTTTGGCCCCGGCTCGTTGGACCCAAGGGGTGGTCTGGGCCATTATAGCCTCAACCTGACCCGGTGCTATTCCATCAAGGCCGAGATCGTATGCGGCAACCCGCAGCGGCATGGGGCCCTTCCCGATAACCATTAGAATTATGGTGATGCCAATGACCCCAGCAACGAATGCCCACGCCACAAAAAAGCCGCTGATTGTGCCTGGCCCGGGCGGCGGAATCTCCCACGACGACTTTTTGTTTTTTTCCGACATTATTTGGCAGCCCTCTCACTGACAGAACTCAGTGCATCACCACCGGAATACCCGCTTCCTTCAGCTTGTCTTCCTGTCCGACTGGCGTGTGAATCAACGTATAGAAATTGTCGAGTTCTTTTTGCGGCTTCCCCCTCGTCAAGAGCGAAACGATGAGCATCGCAAGTATCCCCAGAACAAGGAAAGCGCAGAAGTGCCACTCTTCTTTCCAGATGTAAAGGTTATTCCCTATGGGTCTGAGGAGATTAAGGTTCTTCGGGACCTGCGTGATGCCCCACGTTCCATGCCACGGTATTTTGAAGGGTTTCTCCAGCGGCCAGGTCAGAACAATTGCCGCGGCGCACGCGAAGAAGCTCGCCCACATCCCCTTGCTGTTTGCTTTCCTCCACGTGATTCCAAACCACCACGCTATCCCGAATAGAGGGGGAATCTTCATCGAGAAAATGAAGAGAGTGATAATTGACTTTGAAGCGAGGGCAATGATGACGGAGCCGATGATGACCACTGCCGATACAACGCGGCTGGCAAGGAGGTAATGCCGTTCCGTGGCGGCCTTCTTGATATATGGGCGGTAGCAATTGTTGATGAAAAGGCCTGATGATGCAACCATCGCCGCGCTCAAAGACGACTGCGCCGCGGCAATGATGCAGGCAATGAAAAGACCCACAACCCCATGGGGGAGAAGCTCCCTGACCGTTGCCGGGAAGGCCAGCTCGCGGTCCGGCAACGGGTTGTGAGTGACGCTTCCCGCATAGAGAGCCGCGGCAATCAGCCCCGTCAGGACCCAACCCACGGTGCAGATTCTCTTCAGGAAATTCCCGTAGCACAATCCCCATCTGGCTTCCCGCTCATTTTTCGCTGAACCGCATGTCCCCATCATGTGCGGGTGAGCGACGATGCCGACCAATGCCGCCAGTGACATGAAAATCACCCAGGGCAGGGTGAATTCTTTCACCGCAAAAAGGTCGAACAGCTCCACCCCAACCTTCTCGTTGAGACCGGCAAATCCCCCGATCTTGCTGAGTCCAGCCGGAATCACTATGAACGAAAGAAGGATAATCATAAGACCCTGGATCAGGTCGTTAATCACCGCCGCCATCAACCCTCCGAGCAGCCCGTAAACCAGAAACATGGCCCCCGAAGCTATTACGATCCAGCTCGCCCACGGCGTCGGTCCTCCCGCGATGTCAATAACTATTTTCTTGATCGCCATAAGGTTGAGCGCGTTCAAAATCGCGTAGAAAAACAGCCCGTAGATGGCAAAGGAAACTTCCTGGCTCTTGCCGTACCGCTGGCGGAAAAAATCCCCCGTGGTAACGTAGCGCATCCTTCTCCAGACCGGCGCAATCAGCCAGTAGAATGGCGTGCAGACAAGCCAGTGAAGCTGAAGCCATATCCCGGCAAATCCCCTGTTGTATCCGCCTCCGGCGACCTGAATCGGGTCCTGGCCCGCGGTGCCCGCCCCGAACGCGTGGAACATCACGAAAATCTTTTTGAAACGGCGCCCGGCGAGGAAGAAGTCCCGAATCCCTTTTATGAACTTGAAGCAGAAGACGCCTATGAGAGCCATCGCGCCTAAGTAGCCAAAGATGACAACCCAATCAAACCAGTTGAGTTGATATTGCACCGTCAAAAAGAGCATTTGTCGGTTCTCTCGCCCTTTTGGAGGGTTCGGCTTTGTGCGCTGCCGTTTCCACTCAAGAACTTGCGAAAAGCTACCAGAAGGTGTCGCCTCTGTCAAGGGCAAGAGGGCTTTTTCTCAACCTGTGCGGCCGGCGCCGCCGCCATGCGCCTTTTGCTCTCCCCAGCGCATCGGAAAAAGCCGTATGCCCGCGGCGTGTCACGGGATGGGCAGTCCTCCTTCTATTGGCGGATAATAATAGCCCATTGATTGGGCGGCGACGCCCGTTCTGTACTTCCGGTCCTGCATAAGGCAGACCCTCCGCGTCCTGGCAGGAATTGTCGTGGTGTAGATACGCAGCTCGCCATTCGCGCTGGTGATGATTTCCTCTCGCCAGTCGCCCAGGCAATCCACTATTGCGACTACGCTCCCCTCTATGGGGTCATAAACCGAGCCCTCGTAGTCTCTAACCCTCCCTCCTATGGCAAGCTCCTTCTGCGGGTCGGCATCCCAGTAGACAGGTCTTGGCGAAAGCGTCCCCATGCTTTTATCGGAAAGGCGGTCGCCCTTCGCACCGTAGAGCCAATAGGTAGGTAAGTCCCTTTCCCCGGCATAGCACTCCAACCCGGGGATACTTCCGATGATGTCCGCGCACATACCCTGCCCGTGGACGTGCGATGTCGGGCCGTCGTACCCCCAGATAATCTTCCCTGTCCTGGCCGCGACGAGGCAGACACCGTTCTTCTTCTGCCGCCTCTCCATACCATAAAAGATTTCCTGACCCGGGCGCTCGGGGTCTATGTCTCCGACATAAGCGACGTCCGGATGCCCCATGCGCAGCGTCCAAAGCGCCTTGCCGTCGTGGTCTATGGCAGCCGCGCCGATGACAAGCTCGTCGCATCCATCGCCGTCAATGTCCGCCGCATGCAGCCCGTGCAGCCCCTGCCCACGATAATCCACGTTGGGGCCGCTCGACTCCCAGTACCATATCCGCTTCAAATTTCCATCGTAAGCGGCGATTTTGATGAGGGTGTAAGTTCCCCGCTCCACAATGAGATAGGGCTTTTTCCCGTCGAGGTAGGCGACGCCGAGGAGGTTGCGGCAGTAGTAGTTGTAGTCGTCTATCCCCTCGCGGGTGAGCCACTCCGTTTTCCTGACGACTTTTCCAGTTTCTCCGTCGAGGACGACGAGATACTCCGGCCCGGACGTCACTCTTCCATCCGGGTCTCGCGGGTCGCCTTCGCCAGCCTTCGTGTAAACCTCTGCTTTTCCATCTCCGTCAATGTCATAAACAACAATCGGCGAATACCAGATGCCTTCTTCAATTGCCCACCCCATGTCGTACCGCCACATGAACTTCCCGTCGTGTCGGTAGGCTTCAATTTTGTACGGCTCCTGGCTCTTCTTCCAGTACCCCGGGGCCTGGTACGGGTCAACGTTGAAATCAGGCTGCTTGATGACGTAATCGAGCTTCCCATCCCCGTCCAGGTCCGCCACCGCAACTTTCTGCGCCCTATAATTCCCCTCGAAGGGAACCCGGATAAACCGTCTCCCATTCGGAAAGCTGATGACGCCTGCTGCCTCCTCCTTGCGGCGCGCAAGACCGCCCCTAATTGCTTCAACGACATAGGAAAACTTCCCCCCCGGGGGCGATTTATCCACGAAATTCGTCGAATCAGCGATAGGCTCCGAATTGAGCGGAGCCGTAAGCGACCCTTTTTCAGGCACCCGATAGACGTTGAAAGTCACGTCATTCGGGTCTGAAAGCAGTAGCCGCCAGCCAATGTAAACTGCTCCATCCTTCTGCTTGATAGCTATAACCCCCCGATCGAGCTTTTCAGCCGCCAGGCAGAGGCCCACCGACAGCGAGAGAAACCAAACAGCGACCATGAAAACATTCTTTCTTCCAGGCATCGTTGCTCCTCCGTTGCGCAAGTGGTATGTATTGTTGCTGCGGAAGTGCGCACAAAACGCCGCCCGTCAGGCGGAAGATACACTGCCGTAATCCCAGGTGTCAACATTGCTTGTGGAGGCAAGAGAGGGTGACTTCAAGAAAGTTCAACTGAGTCGCGCGCCCTACTGCCTCCCCTCCCGGTCTGGGAGCAGAAATCTCGGCGTGCAGGGCGATGAAAGCCTCGCCAGCTGGAAGAAAAAATGAACCCCTCGCCCCGTTGGGGCCAATAACCAATATGAGGCGAACCGGGATGCCCGCGCGGCAAGATCGGCAAAAGTTTGCTGACATCGCTGACGCTAATTACGGGCGGATCTTCCGCGGAGCTTTGTCTCTGACCGGCGACAGGCATGCGGCGGAGGAAATCGTGCAGGAGACATTTCTGGTGGCTTTCAGGAAATTCGGCAGGTTCACCGGCAAGTCATCGGCGTTTTCGTGGCTCTATGGGATCATGCTCAACAAGTACCGAGAGCATTTCCGAAAAATCAGGCTGGTCAAGCGTCTCGGCTTTGTGCGAGCGAACGTTAATTCCGGTGAGACTGGAAACGTCAGACCGATCAATTCTCCTGCCGGTGTGGAACTGGCAAACTCGGAGGAGAGCGAGCTACTGATGAAAGCGGTGGACAGGCTGCCGTTCAAACTGCGAGCAGTTGTCGCCATGCACTATTTCGACGACCTATCGCTCAGGGACATAGCGGAAATCCTCAACTGCCGCCCGGGGACGGTCAAGTCGCGGCTCTTCAACGCCAGGAAACGTCTTTATCAATCCCTTCGAGGGAAAGTCAAAGATGGTTGTCAAGATGCGGTGCCGAAAAGTTAGGAAGCTCATTTGGAGCATGCCGAAAGGAGGGTGCGATGAGACCCTCCGCATGATTTACGGCCATCTTTTGGAATGCGAGAGATGCAGACAGCTGGCGGCGGTTTCGCAAAGGGTGGAACGGAGTCTCGCCATCAGGAAACTTCGTCTCAACGAGATCGCGGAGCGCGACCCAATCACGAAGGATCGCATTTTCGCCGGCACCGAGCGGTCACCGATCAGACGAGCGTGCTGGCCGCGCGCTCTCCGGGCAGGCGCAGCGGCTGGCATCGCTCTCCTTCTTGCAGTGGCAGCCGTCCACTACCTGGGCGACAACGGCAAGCCTCCGCTGACCCCTGTCCCCCCTCGCCCCCGGTTGCCTGTGGTGACCCGTGCGATGGCAGAAGAGGCGTCGTGCGGTATTCTGGAGAGGCTGGCGCGGGCGGAGCTTCGCCATCAACCCCCGCCGCTGAGGCTCCCCAGCGGTCCGCCGGAAGCTCCCTGGGAGCCTCCCCGGTCCCGACTATTCGAAAAATGCAGCCTGGATTCTGCCAGGACTCTTGTGAGGATAGCTGAATCTCAAACCAACCTGACATGGAGGAACGGATCATGAAACCGATCGCGACAATCCTGTTGAGTGCCTGTTTTCTGACGGGAGCCCTTCTTTTCTTCGGGGGCTCGCCTCTCGCCCAGGAGGAGCAGAGCGAACTCGAGGCGCTTCGCCAGCAGAACGAGCAGTTGAAGCAAATGATCGAGGACCTTCGCAGGGAACTGGAGCAGGTGAAACTCCAGACCGAGAGCCAGGCCCTCAGAACCATCAGCGAGCTCAAGGAGAAAAGCGAAGAGCTCAGCTCCATACGGCGCCTCCAGGAATCGCTGGCCGCCCAAGCTCAGCAGCAGTTGAAAGAGAAGGAGGAATACCTCAAGACGATGGATATGGCGAAAGCGAAGGAGGAACTCCTCAAGGCCGTGGACACGCTTCAGCACCGTATTGGCATAGCGGAGGACAAGAAGGTCCAGGCGCAGGTCGAAGAGAAACTCAAGGCCGCTGGCCAGGCGATGGAGCACGCCAGGAAGGCCCTGGAGGACGCAGACGTGACGCAGAAGATGGAGGAGTTTCTGCGGCAGTTCCCTGACTCCGAAAAGGCCAAGAAGATCCTGGAGGATTACAGAAAAGCGAAGGAGAAGCAGGCAGAGTCCAAAGCAAGGCTCGCTCTGGCCATGAAACAGTATGAGGAAGCCCTCCGTCAAACGACGCCAAAGGAGCTATCGGCCCTGCTGGGGGACCGGCTAATTGCTCAGATCGCGAAGCAGCGCGACATCAGCGACAAAGCCAAGGAGCTTGAAAGCGCCATCCTGTCAAAGGACGATCCGGGCCTTCTGACGCAGCTTCGGTTGGAGAAGGTTGACCTCTGCCGGAAGCTCGGAAAGACCGACGAAGCGGTCGGCGAACTGGAGAAGGTCATCGAGGAGAACCTGGACGAGGCAACCACCAATGCGGCAAGATGGACTCTCATCGAGATCCTCCAGGAAGAGGGACGAACGGAGGACGCCGTGCTCAAGCTCAAGGGACTCCTTGCGACCTCGAAGAGCCCTCAAGACAGAAGGAGCATCCTCTACGCCATGATCCAGATGGCGGGGGAGGACCCCGAAGCGAGGCTGCGGGCGACGGAGGAGGTGATCAAGTGGCTGGAGGAGAAGGTGGAAGAGGCCCAAGACGAAGCCAGAAGGAAAGGGGAGCGCGCCCAGTGCGCGGCCAACCTGAAGCAGCTTGTTCGCGCGATGATTATGTGGTCGCAAGACAACAACGACGAATTCCCTGAGAAGCTCTCTGTCCTCTACCCGGGGTACGTGGACAGTCTGGCCGTGTTCACCTGCCCCTCGGCAGGAGGACGGGGGATTTCGAGGAAAGAGGAGATTGATTCGGGGACAAGTTATATTCTTCGAAAGCCTCCGACGGGCACCCCGCCCGCGCAGGAGATTGTGCTCTACGAGAGTCCCTCCAACCATGGCGGTGAGGCGGGAAATGCCGCGTTCGCCGACGGCCACGTGGAGTGGCTTGACGCCGCGAGACTGAGCAAAATCGGACAGAACGACCGCAAAGTAGAAGGCGCGGGAGAAACTCTGTTCTAACAGAGATCGTTGTTCTCTCCGCACCCTTTCGGTTGGCGTCCCGGGCACAGGAATCTCCATGACCGAGACGTGGAAAGCCCCTCAAGGGGGCTTTTCCATTTCGATCGGTTTCGGCCGACGATGGCCGAGAAAAGACTCTCGCAGGAAGCCGAGGCCGTACGCGATGTGGATGGTGAAGAAGAGAAGCGGCAGGATGAAGAGGAGCTTCCAGCCCTCTCTTGCGGCGATTCTCGCGGAGGCGGCCAACGACAGGACCACGTAAGTCCCAAGGATTGCAGGGTACGGTATTCGCGCCCACTTTGTGAACAGAGAGACAACGACGCCGGCTATCAGGAAAAGGACGAAGACCGAAGGAATGATGTGTTTGAGCCTGAGCTGGTCGGGATGTTTCTTGACTGCCATAGCTCTGCCTCGGCCGTAGCCGAAATACTGCCTGAAAAGCGCGCAGATAGATTTCCTCGGATAGTACAGGAAGTTGATTTCAGGGTTCATGAAGATTTTGTGGCCGGCCTTGACGATTCGCCAGTTGAGCTCGTCATCGTCGGCGAAAATCATATCCTCGTCGGCGAGACCGATTTCGTCGAAGATTTTTCTGCGATATGCCCCGAACTGAACCGTGTCGGTGAATTGCGGCTCGGTGGCATATCGGTAGCGAGCGGTGCCGACGCCGAAGGGGCAGGAAAGGGCAAGCCCGATCGCCTTTTCCAGGAAGCTGTCCCGCGTCATACGCGGGACGCCCCCGACGACTGCCGCCTCTTTGACCTTCCTGAGATTCTCAACGCTCCTCCTTATGAAGTCCGGGGCAAGGACGCCCCGGCACCCGACGAAAATCACGACATCTCCTCTCGAATCGCGGATGCCGATGTTCAAGGCATGGCAAACTCTTCGCATTGGATTGGAGAGAAGCCGGATGCGCGGATACTCTCTGACGAAGCTCCGCACAACGGCTGCGGAGGAATCCGTGGAGGCGCCATCCCCGACGATGATTTCGACTCTTTCAGGCGGATAGTCCTGTTCCAAAACAGACCGAAGACACCTCCCCACGTAGGAAGCCGCGTTGTACATCGGGATAATAACTGAAACGAATTCGCTGCTCCCCCTGTCCCCTATTCCCTGAGCCCTTTTCTTCGACATGGGGTCACGGCGGCGAGGCACCACTCTTATGCACGCGAGAAGGTGCGTACGGAGCAACGGGACCTTCTCTAAGAGAAGCGCGGCCATCCAACTGACCGGGACGACCTTGCGAGCTAACGGCGGCAGGAGCGTCGTGCTTTTCACGGTAAGGACACACCCTCGGAAGAGCTTCTTTATCTCCCCTGTCCGGATGCCGCGAACGGAGGGATTCCACGGGTTATCAAAGCGGAGATCGTACCAGAGAATCAATCCACCGGGTTTTGTTACCCGAATCATCTCATCGGCAATCGCCTTTCTGAAATCTGCGTTGAGAATTGAGCTGAAAAGGGTGGCCTGAAGTACAATGTCGAAAGAGGCGTCGGGCCACGGCAGTTCGGCGGCGTTTCCGACGCGCAAGTCGGCTTTCGGAAGCCTCCGGGCCGCTTCGGCAATCTGCTGCTGGTCAATGTCTATGCCGGACAGGAACTCCGGCGTCACCCCCCACGATAAGAAATCCATAAGCCACTCGCCCTTTCCGCATCCGACATCGAGGATTCTTCGGGCGGCAAGACAGGTTGCTCTTTCCCGCCGGAGGAGACGCAGAAGCAAGCGGTTTCGCTGAGTAACCATGAAGAGGTTTGCCGGGTGGGTGAGCGAGTAGAAGTCGAGAGGGATTTCTCTCCTTCGCCTCTCATTTTCAGCAAGGATTCTGGCAATGTCGTGACTGAATTTTTCTTTTTGGGCTGCCATGCTCACAGCTCGCCCGCTTGCGTGGCGGTGGACATTTCCAGGTAACGCCTCACTTCTGGCGGCCAGGGGTCCCAAAGGAGAAGCCAACAGCTCGATGGGATCGCAGGATGCAATCGAAGCCCTCCCCTCGCAGGGTCTGACATTCCTCTCGGGTCTCCGTGTTCTGTGCGGTGAGTCCTCCGTGACTGACGGGTTACGTTCCGAGGAGCCTTTCGTAGACAAGCAGAAGCTTTTTCCTCTCGGACTCCCAATTGTACTTTTTCTGGACGAGTTGTCTTCCTCTTTCTCCCATCTCGGCGGCTTTTGCGGGATGGTTGACAAGATGGATTATGGCATCCGCAATTTGAGAGACGTTGAGCGGATCAACGACGAGGCCGCAGCCCTGGTCGCGGACGATCCTCCGCCACAACGGGAAGTCCGATACGATCAGGGGAACGCCGCATGCCATGCACTCGAAGAGCTTTGTTGGCATCGCTTCGATGTGGTTGGGGTAGGGATGGTAGAGCACTAATCCGGCCAGCGCTCCCCGGTAGTGGCGATACACCGAGCGCGGCGGGATGACGCCCCGGTATTCCACACAGGATGACAGCGGGCCCCTCAGAAGCTCGGCCCTGAGGCGCTCATCCTCGAAAGGCCCAGCAAGGAGAAGCCTCACCCGGGCCCTGCGATTGGCCAGGGCGACTCCCTTTGCCATTTCCTGAGCCCCCAGAACCCTTGCTATGGCCCCGAAATAGACCACGAACGGTGGAGTCTCCGACCGGCCCTCTGGCGGGCCGGATGGAACTGGCATGTCGCAGCGTATCGGATAGTTGTGGACGACGGTGCATCCGGGAAAGCGGCGCCCGATAGGCTCAGTGGTCGCAACTACGGCGTTCATGCACATCGCAGCGAAGCGCTCAAGCGGCGAGAAAACACGGGCCAGCCACGGGCGAACCCAGGGTGGTATGTACGATTTGCCCATGATGTCTTTTGGAAAGTCCTCGCGCACGTCGTAGATGACCTTTCGGCGGATTACCCGAAGGAGGAGGCCCAGCGGGAGAAGCTCCGGGTCATGAATGTGGTATAGGCGTGCCCTCTTTCGGGCAACCTTGGGGAGAAGAAACGCAGAAGACAGGAATCCTTTCGCCCGCGATTTGGACGTGGGGATAGGTTCTACCGGGATGCCGTCGAGCCCCTGCGAGGGGAACGCTCCGAGAGTCTCGCTGCGCTCGTGCGGCGCCAGGACACTGACCGCGTAGCCCGCAGCGTACAGGGTTCGTGCCTCTCTCTCGAAGAGCCGAAAGTCCGTTGCACGGTGAACCGTAGACACCAGCGCAACGCGCGTGCTATGTCTTCGCCTCCCGGTCGCGCTGCCAGCGCCGGATGAACTGAATGGCGGGCATAATGAGGGCTTCATCTTCCTTGGCTCGAAGTATGGTCTTTTCGTATATGTCTTCCCAGAATCGAGGCGCCGAGAAGCTGTGCGTGTGCCATAAGACGGTCAGGACGGCACGTTTCTCTTTCGCCTCGTCAATGAGCGCGGAGATTTTCTGCCATGCTTGTTGAGGATCGAGCCCCATCTTGGCCGGGTCGAGAAGCGCATCGTCTTGTATGTTGATGGGAAGAACAACGAACCCGTGCGAGGGGAACGCTTCGAAAGGAGCGCTCTTCCCTCCAGGCCACCCTATCTCGTCGTTGGAACCGTAGCTCGTGTCGTACGAAAACCCTGCCTGCCGCAAGATCTCCCATGAACGGTCTCCGATGGTGTAAAGCCAGTGAGAGCGGTGGCCGGCCGGATTGTGTCCGAGGAGTTCGGACATCGCCTTCAGCTCGCGCCTTGCCGCCTCCGGCTGGCGGTATGAGTCAATTCCATGGACGCCGATTTCCCACCCTCCGCGCTCCAGGCGGCGCAGAATTTCTCCCATGGACTGGATGCGGTAATGGGCGGCTCTATCGGCAGGAGCTTTCGCTCCATTGGGCTTTTTGCCAGCGTGCCCCGGTACGGGAATAAAGTAGAGAGACGACCGGACACTGTGCTTGCGCTCAATATCGAGCATTCTCTTGAAGGATTGCCGAACGGGATCAGCCATCAGACCGAGTTTCATCAGAGGCATTAGCAGGCCTGAAAGGAAGCCCGACAGGTACTGTATCACGGAGATTTCGCGGCGGAGAAGTCTTGCGTAATTCTGAACGATTCCACGGAAAACAAATCCCCAGAGCGTCCTGGAATGCCAGGGGAGCTCTCGCAGCGAAACGAGCTCAACGTCGTGTGTCAGAACGATTGCATAGGGAAACTTTTTGCTCAAATTCGTTCCTCGGTGTCCCCGTCTGAGCCCCCCGCGAGAACGCGGGGCGGGGCAGGATGAACTTCGTTTAGATTCGCACTGCGAAGAAAAAAAGCTCCCTTTATCTTAAGAGCCTCAGACGCGAAGTCAACGCCTTTTCAGCCTCTGGCGCAGCAGCTTCGCCCCGCCTCAACGGGTGGACGATGTCGCACCACGCCCTCGTACAAAGCCCGGGCTTGTGCAATGTATCGGTCCGGGTGGAAAAGCTCGGTGGCGCGCTTGCGCGCCAAAAAGCCCATGAATCGTCGGCGGTTTTCGTCTCTTGCGAGCACGAGCACGAGAGACCCAAGGGCGTGCCGGTCGCCCGGTCGAATAAGAAAGCCGGTTTCGCCGTCAGCGACCGCCTCGGGGATTCCTCCGACGGCAGACGCGATGACAGGTAACCCGCAAGCCATAGCCTCCGCGACGACAGTGGGAAGCCCTTCGCTGTACGATGGCAGGAGAAGAACATCGCTCGCCTGCATCCAGAGGGCGACTTCGGAATGGGGTCTGGGTCCGCGCAACAGGACATGGGAGCCGAGGGAGGCGAGGCGGCGCAGTGGCCCATCGCCGACGAGCACAAGAAGTGGTTCCGGTATCTCATTAGCGACGTCCCTCCAGGCTCCGATTAGGTCCGCCACTCCTTTTCGGCGGGAAAGCTCACCCACGTAAATTGCAACGAACGAGTGCGGCGACATGCCAAGGCATTCTCTCAAGCCCGCCTTCAGCCCGGGCGACGGAGTGAAAACCTCGGTCTCGACCGTCGTATACAGGACTTCGATCTTTCGCTTTCGAGAAATGGAGCACATTTTCCTTGCGAGGTCTTTGCTGACAGCGGCCGGGGCATCGCACTTCTCGATGACGTGCCTCGTCAGGAATAGATTCGCTTTCGATTCCTTAGCGTAGACGTTGATGTCGCTCCCTCTGGCTTGACAGATGCAGGGGAGACCAAGCGCCCTTGAGAGAAGGAGAGCAGCCATTCCGCAAGGAAGAAGGCCCTGGGCGTGGATGAGGTCAAACGGCTCCTCCTGAGCCCAGCTTCGCGCAGAAGCGTACACACCCGGAAACATCGCGAATGGCTCGAGCTTTCGGTAAAAGCCACCTGGGGGGCGAGGGTATCGCGGATAGCGTACAGGGATTCCGTCATGGGTATCGGATCGAGGCGTCAGCCCGAGTTTCTTCCATTGGGGATTGCCCCAGAGGACCCGAGGAGAGTACGGGAGAGGGGAAAGAACGCGAACGCCAAAGCCCGCTCGCTTCAGCGCCAGGCATTCGCCGTGAACGAAGATGCCGGCGATGGGCTCAGTTCTTCGGGGATACATTTCCGTGACAACAAGAATGTTCATGCGGTCACTGGCCGGAGCTGCTCTCGAATTCGGCCCCGCCCGAAGCCATGGCAACCTCATCGTCGGGCATTTCTTTCGGGACCACGATTTGACTGAGAGCCAGGCTGAACCATATTGTTTTCTGGTAGTGGGCTGTCATGAAAATCATCTGTATGACAGCCGAGCCGAACAGCGCCCAGGCCAGCATCTTAGCAGAGGAGCGCGGTCGCTTGGCAATGGTGCGTCCGCAGTGCCAAAGCGCTCCCGCGAACAAAGTGAACCCCACAACACCCAGCTCAGCGAAAACACCTATGAACGAATTGTGGGCACATAGGGCGGACTCAGCTCCGAGGTAGTCAGGCATGGTCTCAGTGACTTCGGGAACGCTCTCCAAGAACCCTCCGGCGCCTACTCCTAAGACCGGGTAACGGCTTGCGAGGATAATACCCGCGCGCCAGATGTCAAGGCGGGAAGCTCTCATGACTCGTGTCCGGAACATGCTCTCCCAGCGATTCTCAAGTGCAGCGGTAGTGACCCCGAGATGGGCGCTCAGCAAACCCATGGCAAACATAACCACCGCAATGAAAGCCATGCCCGTCAGCAAGCCTAAAGAGGACGCTTTTCTCTGTCCGAGAAGAACAAGTGGAACGCAAAGCACGGCGCCGAGCCATCCGGCGCGGCTCTCCGTCAGGACAAGCCCCAGCAGAAGAATCGCTCCGGCGGTCAATGCAGCCGGCAAGCTCCACGACCGCAGGCCGGGGATGTAATACACAAGCAACACAAGACCGACAACGATGTCCCTTGCCAGGTGATTCGGATTTCCGGTTGTGTACATCAACCGCGGGGCGAGCTCCCATCGCGGCAGAATAGCTGCGGTGAAGATGCCCGCCACAGTCCCCGCGATAAACGAGATAGAAACCGCTAAAATCTCCCGTTCGCTCCTCAGCGATGCCCGCATCAGCACCCAGAAAAGGACAAGCTGCGTGATTGTCAGGACGAGAAAAAGGACGGAAGACTTCTCCCTCGCCCAGAGAAAAGATAAAGCGGCCCACGCGGCGAAGGCGAACATCCATCGGCTCTGCTTGTCAAAGCGGGCCATCTCGCGTCTCAAGTGGGCATAGACGAGGAAGGAGACGAAGGTCACCACCCCGACGGCTTTTGTTGGGGTAAGCCATCCACCGAAGAATGGCCTGACCTCCTCCAGAGGCACAAGGAACGCCATCAGGCACAAGCCGACGAGGGGCTCCATGAAAATCAGAGCGCCCATCAGAGCCGCCGCCGCGATGGCAATCCCTTTGAGAATCAGCATTTCACCCAGGAAGAAAGCCCACAACGCTCCGGAGATGCCGAAAAAGACCACTGCCCCGGCAATCAGTCCGATTCCCGGTTTATGCCCAACGCCTGGTTGCGACAGCTCGAATACAGTCATAAATTTTCCAGGAGCCAAGACTGACCGATGGTGATCCACTCTCCCGGCGCAGCCCGAAAAACGCCTTCGTGCCCGAATCCCACAGGCGGGGCTTGGGTTCTTTCGGCAAGCGTTCACGAGACCCGCCGCGCCCTTCCCTGCCCCTGAGAGGGCAACAGTTCGACTTTCACGCTGGCCATATTCTACCAGAGGAAGCCTCGCATCGCAAACCACCGAAAAGGTCGTCGCTTAAGCAGGCCCGCATCCCGCCAAAGGCGGCGTTGAAACAACCCGGCGCGATAAGCTAAAATTGGTGGTGCCCTGGGCGTTCGGTTCTTGCGCGAGCACATTGGAGAAGGAAAGGGATGAGCAGCCCTGTGAAAAATGCCGCGACGTTTTTGGCGATGGCCGCAATTATCGCAGCGGTGGCGGCGCTGCTTTTCTGGCGCGGCGGAGAAAAAACGACTGCTAACCTGATAATCGTCTCTCCGCACCAGGAGGGAATCCAGGTCGAGTTCCAGAGGGCCTTCTCGGAATGGCACAGGCGGGAGTTTGGGGAAGCCGTCGAGATGGACTGGATTGACGTTGGCGGAACAACGAAGGACGAGCATTTTGTCAGGTCGAGCTTTATGAGCCGCCCGCAGGGTGGAGATTTCGACATATTTTTCGGCGGCGGGACAGACCCGTATGCGGCCTTCTTGGAGCTTGGGTTAACTTCGCCGTTCAAGCTGGCTGACGAACAGCTCTCGCTTTTGCCGAAAGAGATAGGGGGAATACCGCTTTACGAGCCTTCGTATAACTGGTATGGGACGAGTTTGACGGCGTTTGGCATTCTGTACAACAAGGCAGTCCTGAAAAGGGAGGGCTTGCCGACGCCGACTGCGTGGGATGACCTCGCGGACCCGACGTTCTTTGGTCTGGTGAGCCTTGCTGACCCGCGGTACAGCGGGACTATCGGGATGATGTTTGAGATAATCCTCCAGGGGTATGGGTGGGAGAAGGGGTTCGAGCTTATCATCCGCATGGGTGCCAACTCCCCCGGTTTCGTTCACAACTCCAGCCAGGCCGCCAGGGAGGTCACCCTCGGAGGAGCAGCATGCGGTCTGGCGATTGATTTCTATGCCTGGGCGGAGGTTGAGGAAGGCGGAAGGGAAAGTATGGGGTTCGTGATGCCGAGCGGACTGACTGTCATGAACCCTGACTGCATCGCCATATTGAAAGGGGCGCCTCACCTGGAGCTTGCGAAAAGGTTCGTGAGGTTCGTCATGTCGGAAGAAGGGCAGAGCCTCTGGATACTGCCCCGCCGAGGGCCGGGTTCGCCCGGCGGACCGAAGAAACATGCCCTCAGGAGGATGGCTGTTCTGCCATCGGTTTACGAGGAGCACAAAGGCGAGGCCCTCGTAGCCGCCAACCCGTTCGAGATGGAGATGCCGATGAGGTACGACCGGGAGAAAGGAGCCCTTTGCAGAGACCTCATCAATGCCCTGGTTGGCGCGATAGTAATAGACACCCATGACGAGTTGAAGAAAGCGTACAAGGCCCTGATTGAAAGAGGAATGCCACGGAAATACCTACGGATGCTCGGAGAGCTTCCTTTGACGGAACAAGAAGCGCTGGACATGGCCAAAACTCGATGGCGCGACACCACCGAGCGAGCCAGAATCGTAGCGGAATGGATTGATTTTTCCCGCACGAAGCTGAAAAGAATTCTGGCGGAGTTAACCCCGCCCTGACTTTGGCAGTAAGTGGTGGGGTGGGTAACGCAAAGGTGCGGAGGTTGTGGTAATCTGCGCGTTTGCCCCGCCTTCGGCGGGGTCGACTTCAGGAAGCGTATGAAAACGATCGTTTTATAAGGTTGTGCATGTCAGTCCCGCCAGAGGCGGGATATGAGATAAACAAACGTCAATAGTGTGGGGGGCATGGTGCCAGCCCCGCCTTGGGCGGGGTTGGTCGCGCAGTGCTCGGTGGAAATATGCGAGTCGTATTGGAAGACATATCCAAAAAGTTCGGCGATGTAGTCGCTGTGGAAGGAGCATCCTTCGAGGTAGAAGACGGGGAGCTGTTTTTCCTTCTCGGTCCCTCGGGCTGTGGGAAAACAACTCTGCTGCGGCTCATAGCTGGATTCATCACGCCGGAGCGGGGGAGAATCTTCTTCGGGGAAAGGTTGATGAACGATGTCCTTCCAAACCGGCGAAATACCGGAATGGTGTTTCAGAATTACGCCCTTTGGCCTCACATGACCGTTAGGAAAAATGTCGAGTACGGGCTTCGAGTGCGCAAGGTCCCCGCATATGAACGCCGAAGGAAAGTTGACGAGGTTTTGTCTCTGGTGAAGATGGGTGGTCTGAGCGAAAGGTATCCGGGCGAGTTATCGGGTGGGCAGCAGCAGCGGGTGGCCCTTGCGCGGGTGCTGGCGGTGGGGCCGGACGTCATGCTTCTCGACGAACCGCTGAGCAACCTCGACGCAAGGCTGCGGATGGAAATGAGGGATGAGATCAGAAGAATACACAGGGAGACCGGAATCACCTTCATTTACGTCACACACGACCAGAAGGAAGCACTGAGCATGGCCGACAGGATTGCCTTGATGAACGAGGGAAGAATCGAGCAGGTCGGAACGCCAAGAGAAATCTATTCTCAGCCGAAGAGCGGGTTTGCGGCGAATTTTCTTGGGAGGATGAACCCTGTTCGGGGCAGAGTCTTGAGGTTGGCGCCGAACGGTAAAGTTGTGGTGGCGACGGCCGTGGGGGAAATAAATGCTGGCAGACCTGCCGAAGATTTTTCGCCCGGTGACGATGTCGAATGCCTCATAAGGCCAGAGGCGATCCGGATTGTGTCGGAGCCAGGGTCTTTTGAGGGCCAGGATAATGTGCTCGGGGGGAAGATTGAAGACCGCACCTACCTCGGAGAAACCTACGAACTCGTCGTTCGGCTCGCGGATGGCTCAAAGATCAGAGTCTACGCCGCCCCTTCGGAAGCCGAACGCGTTGACGCCAGAAGGGAGATAGCGGTTGTCTTCGGTCCGGAGGATGTCCTGTTGTGCAGGCCCTCACACGAGTGCGCGGCCGGCCCTCGTGGCTAACAAGTTTTTCCCGACACTTCGGAACCCCGCCTTGGCGGAGCTGTCGCGGGCGTTCGCAAAAACGGGTTTTTCGCGCTGGCAACCACGCGGCCATAAAGTGAAAATCGCGCCGCGGGCCCATCGGCTTGCCCGGGAGTAATTCGCCAGGAATCGCAGCGAGAAACAATAATGCCGGTTCGTTTCGCAGGAGAAAAACTCTCTCACTCGGCTTCGCTTGGTCTTTTCGCTCTGGTGATGTTCTTCTTCGCCTTCATGGTTTACCCGGTGATGAGGGTGGTCATCGGAGCGGTTAGCCCTGAAGGGCGCTTGACGCTTGCTTTCTTCGGGGTGGTTTTTCGCAATCCGCTTCTCAGGGAAAGCATAATCAACAGTTTCAAGCTCGGCATCGTGACAACACTGGCCACACTCGCGGTGTCCCTGCCATTATCGTACGCCCTGACGCGGATGGAGTTCGCAGGGAAGCGCCTGCTAAGCTCTTTAGTTTTGGTTCCGCTGGTCATGCCGCCATTCGTTGGGGCGATAGGGATGAGCCATTTTCTTGGGAGGTCCGGCCCGGTTAACCTCCTGCTGATGAAACTTGGGCTGATAGACCGCCCGACAAGCTTGCTATCATCCGGGCTTGGCGCGGTAGTTGTCCTCCAGGTACTTCACCTATACCCGATAATGTATCTGAATTTATCCTCAGCTCTGGCCAACATTGACCCTTCCCTTGAGGATGCTGCGCGCAATCTCGGAGCTGGCCGCTGGAGGAGATTCCGCACGGTAACATTGCCTCTGATGATGCCCGGCGTTTTTGCGGGATGTTCCGTCGTTTTCATATGGGCTTTTACAGACCTCGGTACGCCCTTGATTTTCAGGTATCGGAAGCTCGTGGCGGTCCAGATTTTCAATGAGATTCTAAAAGGACTCGACGACCCCGCGGCTTATGCGCTTGTGGTATTGGTTTTGACGCTTACGCTTATAACCTTTATGGCGTCGAGGAGGATATTCTCCGCTGGCGGCTACGAGATGATGCCGAGGGGCTATCTGCCGGAGCGACCCAAGAGGGCCGGAAAGCTGGCGACCATCGCAGCGAACCTCTCCATCGCTCTTCTTCTGGTGGCGGCATTGCTCCCTCATATTTCGGTTGTGCTCAGGTCCGTGGCGGGGCGATGGTTCATGACGATTCTGCCGGAGGAGTGGACCAGCAGATATTTCGCCTCCCTGGCGACTCATGGTCTGACCGCCTCGAGCATCCGCAATAGCTTGTTCTACGCTTCGGCAAGCTCAGTCCTCGATATCGTCTTGGGCGTCGGCATCGCCTACTTTCTCGTGCGCAAAAGATTCACCGGCAAAAGCCTTCTCGACGCGATGGCGATGCTCCCTCTGGCGCTTCCCGGTCTTGTTCTTGCGTTCGGCTATATCGCGGCGTTTTCGAGGAGCCGCTTGCTGGACCCTTTTGTCAATCCCGTTCCTCTCCTTATCATAGCGTATTCAGTTCGGCGTCTGCCGTTCATTGTGCGCGCAGCTTACGCTGGCCTTCAGCAAGTCAGTCCGTCGTACGAGGAAGCCTCTTTCAACTTGGGTGCTGGCTGGCTCAGGACAATGCGGAGGGTCACAGTTCCTCTCATCTCGGCAAATCTCATCGCGGGCGGTGTGATGTGCTTTGCTTTTGCAATGCTGGAGGTCAGTGCCAGCCTGGTGTTAGCTTTAAACCAGCGATTCTTCCCCATAGCCAAGACAATCTACTTCCTTCTGAATCGGATCGGTGATGGGCCGAGCATGGCAAGCGCGCTGGGCGTGGTTGGCATGGCCCTGCTGACGGTAAGCATCCTCCTATCGGCGGTGCTCATGGGGAAAAAGATGGGAGCGCTGTTCCGGATGTGATAAAAAGCAGGGGTAGCTCCCATGGTGGTTCAGGTTCGACGTCGTTGAGGGCGAAGATGAGACCAACGCCCCGCCAAGGCAGGGTTCCTTGCGGGGGACCCCTCTTCGAGGGTGAATAATGCAAAAACGCGGAGGCGGGGGGGTGATACTCCGCGCCTCTGCGTTGACTGGAAGGGATAGCAAGGAGATGCACTGGGCTGATGAAGTCGCCGAAAGGCTTCTAACCGCCGGTCGAGAAATCGTCATCTGCACGGGGATAAGCCCCTCCGGTGAGATTCATGTCGGCAATCTCCGGGAAATGGTCACGGCGGACGTCGTCTATCGGGCGCTTCAGGAGAGAGGAAAGAGCGTCCGATTCTACTATGTAGCGGACACCGCGGACCCGCTGAGGCGGGTCTATCCCTTCCTGGACGAGTCCTATGCGGAGCATGTCGGCAAGCCGCTGTGCGAAATTCCGTGTCCCTGCGGGCATCATCCCAGCTATGCGGAGCATTTCCTGGAACCATTTCTGGAATCTCTGAAGGAGCTTGATATTCCTGCCGAAGCGCTGAGGGTTGACGAGTTGTACCGCGAGGGAAAATACGACGAGGTAGTCATTGCCGCTCTCGAAAACAGAGACCGGATTGCTCGAATAATAGACGAGGAGACCGGCAAGACCACTCCGCCGGAATGGTCCCCCTTTATGCCCCGCTGCAACGGGTGCGGCAGAATCACCTGGACAACGGTGAAGGGTTTCAATTTGGAGGCACGACTTGTGCAGTACGAGTGCAAATGCGGCGACACGGGAAGCGCACCCATAGCCGGTGGAGGCAAGCTTGTCTGGCGAGTTGATTGGCCGGCTCGATGGAGCATGCTGAAAGTAACCTACGAGCCTTTCGGAAAGGACCACGCCTCTCGGGGCGGCTCTTTTGCCACTGGCAAGAGAATCTCCGAGGAGGTCTTCGGGTTTCCAGCCCCCGATTCGATAGTCTACGAGTGGATCAGCTTGAAAGGGATGGGGGATATGAAGTCGAGCAAGGGAAATGTCCTGACGATACGTCAGATGCTGGAGGTCGTCCCACCCGATATTCTCCGCTATCTCATCCTCAGGACGCCCCCAAGGAAATCCATCGTTTTTGACCCGGGGCAGCCAATGTTGCGGCTGATAGACGAATACGACCAGGCGGCATCAAAAGCGGACAGCAAGCGCGCCTATGAGCTTTCGGCAATCGGAAAAGCTTCGCCAGTGGGCGTTCCTTACCGCCACCTTGTCAGCCTCGTGCAGATTGCGCGCAACGACCCGGAAGAGATTCTGCGGGCCTTGAGCAGGAGCGGTTATGGCGTATCACGCAGGGACGAGATTCTTAACCGCGCTGGATATGCCGGACGGTGGCTCGAAACGTTCGCCCCGGAAGAGGTCAAATTTGAGCTTCAGAGCTCTCTTCCGGACGAGGCGAAAAAGTTGTCGGAAGGACAGAAGAAGGCTCTCGCAGCTCTCTCCGAAAGGCTCTCGGAGGGAATGTCGGCGGAAGAAATCCATCGGCTGCTTTACGCCATCAAAGACGAGATGCGATTGGACCCCAAGGACGTCTTCGAGGCCGTTTACTTGGTTTTGCTGGGGAAACCGAGCGGCCCGCGAGCCGGGTGGTTTCTTTCGGCCCTGGACATTGAATTCCTGAGGAAAAGGTTCGCGGAAGCCGCAGGGTGGGTGCTGAACTGAGGGACCGGCGCGACGGTTTGATGCCAGTGGAATGTTGCGATTGTGGAGGACAACACGAATGAAGAGCCCGTGCCCGTTTGAGGGGTATCTCGAGATTGAGGAAGTTGCGAGGAAAGATGGGACCGCGACATTGCTGATGCCTTTCCGGCGGGAGCTTACCAATCCGGTTGGCTTCGTGCACGGCGGGGCGATCGCGTCCCTGGCGGATTCCGCCCTGGCGGTGGCTCTGGTTTCTCTTCTGGGGCACGGGGAGTTTTTCACCGCAAGGATGGAGGTCAGGTTCAAATCGCCGACGCGCGATAAGACGCTCGTTTGCGAGTCAAAGGTGGAATCCGAACGAGCGAACTTCTATTTCGGGACGGCAACCGTCAAGGAAGAAGAGGGAAAGGTCGTCGCGGACGCGCGGGCCTCCTTTTTCGTGGCAGCCAAGCAATCAGAACGACCCGGAGCAATGGGTCCTGCGACGGCTCCAGATTAGTCGAACCGCTCGTGACGGAAAGGCCCTTGCCAACCGACATTACGCTTTCATATCAATGGCTTCGACCTTCAGCTTCTCCACGTCAATGCGTCCGACGCCGAGTTCCGCCGCGTAACGAAGCTGAGTTATTTCCTGCGGCTTCCATCTTCGGTTCTGCCATTCGGATATGCCGACGCAGTAGGCGTCCACGGCCAGTTGGTCTTTTCCGGCGATGAGCATGTCGAGCTGACGGCTCGCCGCCGGATTCTGGTTGTTGGGGCCGCCCCAGGGCATTATGCGAGTGGCGTCCACGATGACCAGAGAGGGCTTGACCAGCGTCGCCAGCTCCGCAATGCACTCGTGGAGTCCCTCCCGGTGGAAATATTGCCGGTCATAAATCACCCCCATCCAGTTCTTCAGCCCGAAGGTGACTACGGTCGAACCATGAGATTTCGCGTTGGGAAGGTTGAAAATCACGTCGGCATCGAGAATGTCCTTGGAGACAAAAATCGGCTCTTTAATTACTTTGCCACGGGGGATGTTGACTTTCCTATAGAACTCCTCTCGTTCAGTCTTCAGGACCTTGACCCCTTCGACCGCCTCCAGGGCCGCCTGAACTCCGGAGATTTCAAACGCCCCCTTGCGAAGCGGGTTATCGAGGGCGATGACTTCCTTTGGCTCCGCTTTCATGACAAGCTCCGCAAGAACTTTCGCAATCTCTGGATGAGTGTTCCCCGATTGCCCCGGCGGAAGAGCCCAAGTCATGTTCGGCTTGAGGACGACTTTCGCTCCTTTCTTGACGAAAGAGCCGATTCCTCCGAAACGGTCAATGACTTTCCGAACCATCTCCGCCGGAGGACCGTTCTTGACTACCAGGATGTCCGGAAGACCCGGCGATGAGGTCGTCGCTGCTTCGGCTGCCGCGCGGACCAAACCCGGCACAGCCAACGAACCGACGGCGAGCCCGGCAAATCTTCCAATGAACTGTCTACGGCTGATCTTTTTTTCCATGTAACCTCCTTCGTTCATAATTGCTCAATCCATTTTTGACACACTCAGTTCGCTTTTAACGGCGGCACCGGCCGAGAAGTTTATCGCCCGTGCTTCATGGACTTGTGAACCCGGCCCGGCGTGCTCATTCATCTCCTATGAAAATGGGGAGAACGGCCCCGCAGTTCCCGCAGAGATTCCCTCTTAGGCGAAGGGTGTTAGTCGAATAACCGCTCCTGGCGATGACCGTTTCTCCACACTTAGGGCAGACCGTGTCTTCGTCACCTTCGCCGGGGAGGTTGCCGGCGAAGACGTATCGCAGCCCTTGCTGTCGCCCTATTCTGACCGCTCGCCGGACTGTTTCTCTTGGCGTGGCAGGGGTGGCGAGGTCTCGATAATTCGGATAGAACCGCGACACGTGCCAGGGAATGTCCGCCGAAATGTCGGCGAGGAAGCTCGCAATCTCCGTCAGCTCTTCATCCGAATCGTTCTTTCTCGGCACGACGAGAGTGGTCACCTCGATATGAATCCCGACCTCGTACATCAACCGGATAGCCTCAAGCACCGGGCGCAGCCGCGCGGAGCAAACTTTCCGATAGAATTCCTCGGAAAACGATTTCAGGTCCACGTTCGCCGCATCAATCACGCCTTTCATTTTCTCGATGGTCTCAGGGGTCTGGTAGCCGTTGGTGACGAAAATGTTCTTGATGCCCTTCTCGTGGGCGAGGACGGCTATGTCGTAAGCGTACTCGAAGAATATGGTCGGCTCGGTGTACGTATAGGCTATAGAGGAACATCCGGTCCGGGAGGCTTCTTCCACGGCTCTCTCCGGGGGAAGGGGCGTGCCCGGCGGGGTGCCGTCTTCATCGAGATACTGGGAGATTTCCCAGTTCTGACAGAAATAACACCGGAAATTGCACCCCATCGTCGCTATCGAATAAGCGAATGTGCCGGGAAGGAAATGAAACAGAGGTTTCTTTTCAATCGGGTCAACGTGGCGGGCGATAACGCTGCCGTAAACGCAGGTGTAAAGAGTCCCGTCGCGGTTCAGGCGGACGTTGCAGAACCCGCGCTTGCCGTCGGCTATCACGCAGCGCCGGCTGCATAACATGCACTCGGTTTTCCCGTCAACGCGTTTGGTGTAAAGCATCGCTTCCTTCATGGGTTGACCTCGTGCCGTTGCGAACAGACCAATTGCGTTCCGGTCACGACCCAGATACTTCGACTGCTGCATTTCGAGAACATGGCAACCTGCGTTCCAGTGTGCCCTGGCGCCTCATTCCGTGTCAACGCAAATCCTGACTGATTGAGGTGAGGTAGCCATGCCGCGGGGATGGCACGCAAGCGGGAATGTGGTATTATTCAGCGCCGCACGCGGTCAATCTCACTCCTCGTCTATTTGAGAAAGCGACCCGGTCGGGAAACGCAGAAATCTTCTTCCTTCGTTCGCATGCACGCCAGCAAAGGAAAAAACAGAGATGTTGGAAGGCGTTGAACAGAAAATCGAGGCGATTCTAAAGGACCGGATGCACGGCGCGGCAGACCTGGCGAAACAGGCTGTTGCAATAATGAAGCTCGCCGCGGCCTCAAGCGATGCCCGTAAGGCGGAGTCCTTTTTGCGGGAGATGGCCGGGCTGGGCACTCGTCTTATTGCGCTGAGGCCTTCAATGTCGGCGCCGATATGCAGCGCAATCGCCCGTTTCTTCGACGCAATTTCTCGGTCTTCTGCGGCCGCGGGCCATGTGGGAGAGGTCAAGGAGAATGCCGGTCGGGCAGCGGACCGTCTTTTGGAGCAAGCCGACGAGATGCCACGCCTGACCGCTGTGCACGTCTCCCGTATGATTCCACGAAGGGCAGCAGTGTTGACTCATTCATATAGCGAGACGTGCCTGCGAAGTCTTCTCGCCTGCGCCGAAAAGGAGATTTCTGTCTTCGCGACGGAGTCGAGGCCGCTCTGCGAAGGAAGGACAATGGCCAAAAAACTTCAACAGGGGGGTGTCGAAGTCACCCTGATAACTGACGCGGAGGCGGGCCACTTCATGAGCGATGTGACCATGGTCCTCGTCGGAGCGGATTCGGTTCTCAGGGACGGATCGGTCATCAACAAGGTGGGGACGTACCTCATCGCCCTTGCTGCCAGGGACAGGGGCGTCCCTTTCCACGTCGCCTCCGATAGCTGGAAGTTCCGCATCGAGGAGGGAGTTCCGGAGTTGGAGGAGAAAGACCCTGAGGAGATAGTGAACGCATCTTCGGGTCTAAGAGCAAGGAACATCTACTTCGATGTGACGCCGCCGAGTCTCATCACCTGCATCGTCACTGAAGAAGGGACCTTGACGCCCCCAGAGGTGCGCCTTAGAACCGACAAGTGGATTGATGTTCTCCGGGCGATGCGCGGATTGGCGGGAGTGTAGCGACGCTGCCGCTGCTTCCGGGGATGATTCGCATGAGCCGGAATCACCAAGAGCTCTCGCAGGAGACTGACCCCCGGCAACGACGGCCGAGCTAAAAGCCGCCCGAATGGCGAATTTGATAATAAATAAACTAATGTATTGACAACGCTCCTCCGCTTTGGTAACTTCGCGTGCACTTTTTTCGCCGGCCCGCCGGCCCGCAACACCAAGAAGGGAAGACGATGCTCCCGACAATAGTTTGCTCGTTGAGCCAGCGGCCGGCCGGTCTTGAGATTGAGGAGGTGGTGGCGATGTTATGGATCATGCGTGGCGCGACCTCGGAAAGTGAGAAACTGGATGAAAATGAGCGATAACTCACCGCAGAGGACACACAGAGGCCGCGGAGGCGAAGAACTGGATACTCTGCGTTCTCTGTGCTTGCTGCGGTCAATATCTCAGGAGGTCTGAGATGTAATTAACCGAGATCGCGGAGGATACGAAGTTGGCGAAGACTATTGCGCAGATTAACGAGAAAATAAAATCGGGAAAGGCCGTGGTCGTCACCGCGGAGGAGATTATCGGGATTGTCGAAGAAAGAGGCGTGGCCGAGGCCGCAAAGGAGGTAGATGTCGTAACGACCGGGACGTTCGGCCCGATGTGCTCCTCCGGCATCTACTTCAATATTGGGCATTCAAAGCCGCGGATGAAGCTTGGCGGCGGAACGGTCTTTCTGAACGATGTTCCCGGCTACGCCGGGTACGCAGCGGTGGACGTTTTGCTCGGAGCGACCGCTCTGCCGGAGGACGACCCGCGAAACAAGGTTTATCCGGGGGAGTTCAAGTACGGCGGCGGACACGTCATCGAGGAGCTTGTGGCTGGCAAGGACATCAAGCTTGTTGCGAGCGCTTACGGAACGGATTGCTACCCCAGAAGGAAGCTGGAGACGTGGGTCAATATCAAAAACCTCAACGAAGCGGTCCTTTTCAACCCGAGGAATGCCTACCAGAACTATAATTGCGCGGTGAACCTCTCCGACAGGATCATCTACACTTACTTGGGGGTGCTGAAGCCCAACCTCGGCAACGCCAACTATTGCAGCGCGGGGCAACTTTCGCCGCTACTGAATGACCCATTCTACAAAACCATCGGCATTGGCACGAAGATTTTCCTGGGCGGTGGGGCAGGATATGTCGCTTGGATTGGCACGCAACATAATCCGAGCGTCCCACGCGGGGAAAATGGTGTTCCCAGAGCAGGGGCGGGAACGCTGGCGCTCATCGGCGACCTCAAGCAGATGAAGCCGGAGTGGCTGATGGGGACGTCGTTCCAGGGCTATGGGGTGACTCTCACGGTGGGTGTAGGCGTTCCAATCCCGATCCTCGACGAGGAAATGTGCCGCTTCACGGCGGTCAGGGACTCTGACATCTATTGCCCGGTAGTTGATTACAGCCGGGCTTATCCGCAGAGGGAATCCGCTACTCTGGGAGAGGTTAGTTACGCAAAGCTCAAGTCTGGAGAGATCGAAATTAGCGGGAAGCGCGTGCCGACGGCTTCTCTTTCAAGCTATCCGAAGGCTGTGGAAATCGCCGAAACTCTCAAGGAATGGATTAAGAAAGGGCATTTCCTTGTGACGGAGCCAATTGCGCGGCTTCCCGGAGCGGAGTCCGGTTATTCCTTCAAGCCGCTTGTGGAACGTCCGGTGGAATGACGGAAGGGAATCCCGCTTCCGGCGGGAAGTGTTTTTCCGGCGCCCTACGGGACACCCGACAAATGGGGAGGATGCTGTGGTCTCGAAGCGAATCGTATTGCGTTTTCCGCACAGGTTGGTGGACCAGCCTATTGTCTGCAACCTGGTGCGAAAATTCGACCTGGAGTTTAATATTCTCAAGGCCTACGTTACGCCCAGGGAAGAGGGTCTCCTTGTTCTGGAACTGAGAGGGAACGAGAAGGCGTACGAGGAGGGGGTGGATTATCTGAGGGGCCTTGGTGTGGCTGTTCAGCCTCTCAGCCAGGACATCATACGCAACATCTCCCGATGCACGCACTGCGGGGTGTGCGTGGTGGTTTGTCCGACGGAGGCTCTCGTGCTCGATCTCAACACTCGCAAGGTGCATTTCGACGACACCAAGTGTATCGGCTGCGAGCTTTGCATCAAGGCCTGCCCAACGAGAGCTATGGAGGCGCATTTTTAGTGCATGAGCCCCGAACGTACAGGGATCTGGTGAAGGGGCGAGACCTCCTCTCATTCACGGTCCAGGTGGAAGAGACGGACCTGTACATAAGAGCGCGGCGCGACCTTTCCGAAGAAGCCCTGGCGGTGGTGCGGCAGGTCAGGCGAGAGCTGGAGTCATATATCTCAGACCGCCCGGTTTTCAGAGACTCTTTAAAGCCCCTGGCGGTCGGTGTGAATGCTCCCCGGATAGTGCGTGAAATGGCATCAGCCGCCGCGAAAGCCCACGTCGGACCCATGGCCGCAGTAGCCGGTGCCATTGCTGAAGCCGTAGGCCGCGAGTTGCTGCGATTCTCCCCGGAGGTCATCGTAGAAAACGGCGGTGACATTTTCATGGCCGTTCGCAGCGAGAGGCGAGTGATGATATACGCCGGAAAATCCCGCCTCTCGAATAGAATCTCCATCCGGATCGGTCCGGAAAAGACGCCTCTGGGGGTCTGCACTTCCTCCGGGACAGTTGGCCATTCGCTCAGCTTCGGAATGGCCGACGCCGTCACGGTCCTGTCGCCCTCGGCAGCTCTTGCGGATGCCGCGGCGACGGCTATCGGCAACATTATTCAAACCGAGGCGGACATCCCGCGAGGATTGGGCTTCGGCAGGAGAATCGCGGGCGTGCAGGGAATTGTTATCGTAGTCGGCGACAAGATGGGCGTTTGGGGTCATGTGACCATCGCCAGAGTGCCTCAAGAGGTTTTGCAAGGAGACGCGAAAGCGTGAACCCCCTCTGCCAGAATCCCCCGGCACCCTGTCTACCGCCTACCGTCTACTCTCCAGTCCCGGGAGAACACAGCACACAGCAGACAGGGGACATGGGCGCTTTTCCCCCGGAAACAAGCGAAAACCACGGCAGAGGATGACGGACTACCTCCTTTTTCCTCGCCCTGAAACCGCTCGAGCCTCAAAAAGTCGGGCATGAAGTTGACTTCCCGGCGTGCTTGTGGTAAGAATATCCTACGGCAAGAGGAGTGGGCTTTTGCACTCCTCTGAGAACCGTTGCCCTCGCAGGGCAGCGATTTGGCAATGCTCGATCCCCTTCGGAGGCTCTGGGGGGCGAACTCTCCCCGCCAGTTTCGTTCCCTTTTTTTGAGCCTCCGTAGGGTTTTTTATTGAGATTTGTCGAACCGGTGCCCTCGCAGGGCTTCGTTCAGGGTCAGGAGCCCGTGCTCCGCTTGCCGTTGCGAACCGTTAGACTCCGCTGGCCGTCACGGCGCCACTTCGGGAAAGCCAAAAAATACCCCCGTGAGAGGTCGAAGCCAAACCTGGGTGCGAACCAAGGAAGCTGTCTCTTCTTATTTTTCTGCCTGCCGGTCTTGCATCCGCAACGCTCGCCCGTGTCGGAACAAGGTATGTGTGCGCCTCATAAGGCGGCGCTTCTTCACAGGAAACGTTTACCACTCCGAGGACTTGCGGAAAACTGTCCTTGACACGATAGGGATTGAGGCGGTAGACAGAGAGGAAAAACAAGACCCTGTCAGGTCAGCCCTTTGTGAAAGGCGGCTGGGAAAGAACGCAACCTGGAGAGAAGGTGATTTGGAAAGGAGGGCAAGATGTCGGAGAGACCTTTGAACGTCGGTCTAATAGGTGGCGGGCGAGGTGCGTTTATTGTGCATCCTCACCAGCGTGCAATCCATTTCGACGGTACGCGGCGCGTGGTGGCGGCGGCTCTCCACCAGGACCCAAAAATCGCTATGGAAGAAGCTGAGAAGTGGCCCTATCCAATTCGTGGCTACCCCACCTGGGGTGAAATGATCGAAAGCGAGAGGAGGAAGCCTTTGGGGGAAAGGGTGGATTACGTTCTGATTGTCACCCCCAACAACGTACATTTCGACCCCGCAATGAAGTGCATTGAAGGGGGCATCCCGGTATTCTGCGAAAAGCCCCTGACGGTCACATTGGATGAATCCGACAAACTGGTAGCAGCCGTCGAGAAGCACAAGGTTCCTTTCGGCGTGGCTCACACCTATCTTGGGCATTGGAGCAGTCGTCTTTCGCGGTATATCGTGAGGAGTGGACTGATAGGACAGATACGCTGGGTTGATTCCTGTTACCTGCAAGGGTGGTTGGCGGGCCGGACCGAAGATATGGGCGTCATGCAGGCGGAGTGGAGAGTTGACCCAAAGCGGGCGGGGGCGAGCTGCGCCGGAGGAGACATCGGAACCCACGCCCTGATGCAACTGCGGTACGTCACCGGTCTGGAAGTCACGAGGCTTCAGGCGCACCTCGAGACCTTCGTGGAAAAGCGGCAGCTCGACGACCATTTCACTACGTTCTGTGAGCTTTCGAACGGCGGGAAGGCGTTGGTTCGGGCATCCCAGATTGCCATCGGACACAAGAACGACCTCCGCACCGAAGTCAATGGGACTAAAGGGACGCTCTACTGGGTGCAGGAAGAGCCGGAAAAAGTAGTCATCCATCTCCTCGGTCAGCCCGACAGGGTTTACTGGCGAGGAGAAGTCAAGCCGAACGATGGCTTCTTGGGCGACGTGCCGAAGGAACTCCTGGCAGAGTCAACGGTTCCGTCGGGCCACCCGGAGGGATTCCACGATGCGTTTGCCCGTCTCCACAGGTGCTTTGAAGCAGATGTGCGGGCCTATGAAGAAAGAAGGCCCTGGAAGGCGGACGGCTCCAAGTACGCTACCGTGGAGGATGGCCGAACAGGAATAGCCTTTGTTACCGCCGCAGTGGAGAGCAGCAGGAAAGGCGGCGCGTGGGTCAACATGCCCTGACCGCAGCCTGTTGGTCAGTGCCGAACGTGCCACCGCTTGATGAGAGACCGGATGCCGAGCAGGGGCGGGGTTTAGGGATTCCCGGCGGCGCTTCTCAGGTGCCGTTTTGTCCTTAGGTGTCTTCGCGGCGGCTTTCTGCGGGGCGCTCGGAGCTGTGCATGCTTGCTGGATGGTGAGGGAGTTGCCTGTTCTCCACGGCCAAGAGGAAGGTTTTGCCGGCCACGAGAGAGCGAGGGGTGTCGTCTGTCTGAGAAAATCCTTGAGTGGGGCCGGGTCTCCCAGTTTTCCTGAGGCGGTTCATTTCGAGGGGCGAGGCTATGTCGCTGGAGAAATATTTCACCGAAATCAACCGGGGCTTTCCTGTCAGCGAGGTAGGCTTTTACACGCCGCTATCGCTTCATATTCTCCGGGGCGTGCTCGGCTATTCTGCGAAATCCTGCCTGATAAACAAAGCAGGAGCGGAAGGGGTTCCCGATGTCAGGCTTCTATCCGAAGAGGATGGCTCTGAATGGGTTATCTGTGAGGCGAAGCTCGACGACGACGAGGTTCGCGACGAGCCGAAAAGGACGAGGCTGTGGCAGGAGCAGGTCATCGGGAAGGGTTATCTTTCGCCTGAGACGGTTTACGTTCTGCTTTGTGCACCGCGCAGTTTCTATATCTGCGATGTGGCTGGAGAGGTTGTAGAAGCCGTACACCTCGACACGGCGAAGGTGGTTCTGAACGATATTCGATCGGGGGAACAACTTCCCGCGACGGACACCAACCTCCGCAAGCTGCTGCACCCCATAACTGCTGAGGAATCGCGCGCCAGGCCCCAGTATGAGGTGTTCAGGCGGGGCGAGCTGAAATCGGGCTTTCTCCCTCTCGACGCCAATACCCTCATCAAGCTGCAGGACGTCTTCGAGTTCTCCGTACGTTCCTTGAAGCGCTACTGCAAGAGATGCTTCGAGTACCACCAGCAGCAGTACAAGGAATACCTCCAAACGCTCCACGAGCTTGAGATAGAGCTTGATCGTGCCGGCTCAGACTTCCTATGGGCGAAAAAGGTTCGGCACAAAATCCTCCAACTGAAAAAGGACCACCAGGTTCGCAGGCAGCTATTCGAGGTTGACTATCCCCTTTTCAAGGAGGATCAGACTTACTCCGGGACGGTCAAAGAAGAAGATTTCCAAGATATTTTCATTACGAACACGTCCCACATCGCCCTCAGCCGCCTGTTTTTCGTGAGGGTCTGCGAAGACACAGGCCTGGTCAGCAAGAAGACCTCCAACGAGGGGATGAAAATCTGGAGCCAGTTCCTCATAAGCCTCCCGCGGATGTACAAGGGGATTGTCGAGTTCGCGTTCACAGATGTTACACCCGTTTATTCGCAGTTGTTTGAGAGCTCGGTGTTCGACTGGTTCGGCGCGATTAATCACGAACTCAACGACATTCTCGAAAGGATTCTCTTCCGGCTTAACGCATTTTCCCTCGCAAAGGTTGACCGGGACACCCTGGGAACGATGTATCAGTACTTCCGGCCAAAAGCCGAAAGGAAACGCCTGGGCGAGTATTACACCGATGATGCGGTGGTTGATTTCGTCCTGTCCCGCTGCGGGATCACCAGCGACCCCGAAATCTTGACGAGGCGAATCCTTGATCCCGCTTGTGGCTCTTTCACATTCGGCGTCAGGGCATTCTCAACCATACGAGAGTGCGCCAAGCACCTTTCCCCCCAGAACCAGATCGAGCTTGCGAGAAGATGCATATCGGGCTATGACATCAATCCGTTCTCGTCTTTTCTTGCCCACCTCAGCATGCTCTTCGCATGCATTGACCTTTATATAGAGGCTAAGAAGGAGCAGCCGGATTTTAGTATGCCGCGATTCAGCATTTCGAATATCAATTCGCTTACTTCCGCGGCGGCTTTGCTCGGGCGGACAGACGTCAACGAGAAAAACATTTCTCCAGGCTCCGAGCACCACGCATTCAACTATGTTGTTGGAAATCCTCCCTTTGTTCGAAACGAGCGCATTCCGCCAGGTGACCGCGAAGTCATAGAGCGGACGTTCTCCGCAGTGAAGTCCGGCAACACTGACCTATCGGTTTACTTCATCTACTGCGCCCTCAACATCTGGCTGAAGAAAGGGGGAGTCATGGGGATGCTCGCCCCGATTGGCCTCGCCAATACGAAGATGGCGGCGCCGCTGAGGGGACTGTTCCGCAACCGAAGCTACCACGTAACGGAAGTTGTCTCCCTCGAGTGGATGGCAAAGGAGATTTTTCCCGGTGCGGACGTGATTCCGATGATTCTCTTTGCGAAAAAGGAAAAGCCTCCCGAGGGACATGCTGTCAACGTAGTCAGCGGACTCCGGTCGAAGGCGGAGCTTCGGAAGGCAGCTCGCGACCGCAAGTTTCTCGAGTCGCACACATCCCGTGTTGAGTACGCGGCGTGGCTGAATCTGAGCCCGGTGGGCGATTGGCCACTCGAAGTGAAGCAAGAGGACGTTCCCATTCTCCAGAAGCTGCGGTCGGCTCCGACGTTATCTGAGATCGCGCGGACATCCTTCGGCGTGAAACCTGGCGCGGGAGCGAGGATAACTGTGCCCTCCCGGAAGGTGCAGGGGCGCGCCAGGCAGGTGCCGTTTCTTATGGGCCAGCATATATGCGCGTTCGGAGTGTCCGAGCCTTCGGAGTTCATTGACCTCGATAGGATTGATGAAGCGAGCGACGGCAGCATCTGGCGAGACCTGTCGTTCTATGAGCGGTCGCGGGATGCCGATGGAACCGTCGGGGAGGACTCCGGCGGGACAAGCATCATCCGCGAGATGAACAACCGTGTCCCCAGCGATGCGATGTGCTGCCTCGTACCTTCGGTGTATGTGACTCTCGTCGCCGCCGTGGTTGATCCGCTGCGAACCTGCGCTAACAACAGCGTTCTCGCCGCTGTGCCGCTCAAACACGATGCCCATACACTCTGCGCTCTCATCAATAGCACGATACCGAGATACTACGCATTTTTGCTCCTCCGGTCGGCGATCCTGCTGCGACGGCGGTGCAATTGGTTTCCGCGTGTCGTAGACAACCTGCCGCTCCCGAAGCTCGATACGCGGACGGCGAAGAGACTCAGCGGTCTTTCGCAAGAGGCAACACGTCTATCGGAAGGCGTCGCCTTATCGGTACCGGAAGTTTTCTCACGAGGGATGGCTGGCATCTCTGACATTATCAAAGCCGGGTTCCTGGGAGTGAAGCGGAGTGAAGAGGATTTGGTGCTCAGCCGTGAAGATTTTGCCGACGCCGTTGTTCGCGGGAAGTCTCTCTCGGTCGCCGAGTGCACAATCACCGCGCCCGATGGCGATGTGCTTCACCTACTGAGAGCGGCTGTTCTGGCGGCGGATGCCGACGAGATCCCCGTCACCGAAATCCAGGACGTTCTCCTTCCAGCCGCGCCGGAGGCGCGCTCAAAGCTCGCCGCCGAGGTCAAAAATTTCGAGAAGAACCTCGATTCTCGCAAAAAGCGGATGGACGAAATCTCCCGGGAGATTGACGCAATCGTCGCCGAGGGGCTGGGGCTTACTGCCAGCGAGCAATCGCTTATTGCGAAAAGGTGTCAGGAATTTCCGCTTTCGGTGACGGTGGGGCGTCCTCGTTACGTCTGGTCTGCGGACCGCAAGGTGCAGCCCAGGCGAATCTATAAGAAGGGAGAGAGGTTCGAGTAACCGGGCGAACGCGTTTCCGGAGGCGCAATGAGAAACAAGGTTCTTCTGGGCCTGGCTGTCCTGGCTTTCGCACCCCGCCAAGAGCAGGGCTGCTGCGGAGAATACCTGACGGTTAACCTTCCGCCGCCAGCCTATCCCAATTGCCTGCTGCCGGCTTCCCCTTTCGGCATAAACGCGGGCGGCATCCTCCCGCCGCGTGACTCATCGGCGGAAAAGGAATCCCTCCGTCGGTCGTACCGACTCATGCAGGACGCCGGAATCAAGTGGGGAAGGCACGACCTCACCTGGCGGCGAATAGAGGTCAAGCCGGGCGTTTACGAATGGGGTTACTATGACCGGGTCATAGAGGAGCTTCTCTCGCACGGCATCATGGTCCTCGCTAATCTTGCTTACGAGCCGGACTGGGTCCGGAAGGAAATCAACTCGCCCCAGGCGGTCGAGGCCTACGTCAGGTTCGTTCGCGCCGCTGTTTCTCGCTACAAGGAGAAAGTGAAGCATTGGCAGATATGGAACGAGCCTAATTTCGGCGGCCATTTCTGGCGGGGAACGCCGGAGCAATACGCGAATTTCCTCAGAGAAGCCGGAAAAGCGATTCACGAGATTGACCCGGAGGCGAAGGTTGCAGGCTTCAACACCGCGTTCGTTGACCTGAAATGGACGGAGAAGATTCTATCTCTCATTCCCTACGACTGCTTCGACATTCTGTGCTTCCATCCTTACCGGCCGCCGAATAGTCCCGAGGAGAAAGAGGACTTGTGGTTTCGAGACCATTACAGCAGGACTGATCCGATGGCGGGGGATGATTATCTCACCCAGGTTGACAAGCTATGGAAACTGATGTCTCGTTTCGGGAAGCCCAAGCCGATGTGGGTGACCGAAATCTGCTGGAATTCGCACATCCATCCTTACGGCTCGAGCGAGCTTCGCCAGGCTGACATGCTGGTGAGGTTTTACGTTCTATCCATCGCCTCACAGAAAGTGAAAAAGGTTTTCTGGTGGACGCTGCGGGACACCGGCACGCGGGAATATGACCAGGGGGATATGGTCGGCCTCGTCCGCCACGATTACACGCCGAAATATTCACACTACGCCTACGCCGTGATGACCCGCATGCTCGAGGGAAAGAAATTCATCGGGCGGCTCATCGAGCAGGATGACATGTATGTCTTCAAATTCGGCGACGGGCAAACCGATACGCTCGTCGCATGGACGACCGAGCCATACGCCTATATCCGCGTCAACTTCCAGAAGGAACTTCAGTACCACGACATATTAGGCGTCAAGCGAGTCGTGCCTTTGAACGAGCGAACCGGCGCCTTGCCGGTGCCCCTCACCCCATCGCCTATTTACCTCGTCGGACCGAAGGGGCTGAGTGCGCGCCTCGTCCCGAAGCCCGGCTGGTGAGAACTGACGAGCGCAGGTCTCGGGTTCGGTTGTCGCCGGGCGATAAATTCGGGCTTCCCCCTCCGCCATTTGACCTCCCGACGCCTAAGGGGTGCCACCGGGCTCTTCTGTCATAAGAGGCTTGACGGCTTGGCCCCTGGATGTCGCTTTTGAGATATCCCTTGGCCAAGGCCGAGCCTCTCCTTTAGGGCGGAGGGACACCGTTGTGCTCGGCGAGACAGCTTTGAAGTGATGGTCTGTCCAGGGCGGGCGACGCGGAAGATGAGCACTCGGTGTTACGCGAGCTTTCCGGTGTTTTCCCGCGACGAACGGCTTTGCCCGCATACGTCAGGGGACAAGTTTCCCGTTCGGGGAGGGAGCGGTTTGCTTCTTTGCGCTTTGCGGGAAAATAGAGAGAGGGTATACTTCTCCGCCGAAGGGATAATTGTTCGGGCAGCGGTGGACGCAGAGGAGAAACGTTCCTGTCGCTCTTGGAGAAAGGGACAATGGAGAAGGACCGAAAATGGTGGCGCGGTAGGTTGAAAGGCGGGCTGATTCCGGCGGTGCCGGTGCTGTTGCACAGGGACGGGATGGTGCACAGAGAAGCTCATGAAAGGTACTGCGAGCACATGGCCCGCCACGACATTCGCGGGGTTGCAGTTTGGGCGCATACCGGGCGAGGGCTTTTGCTTTCGTGCGAAAAGAGGGAGTTCGTCATGTCAGCCTGGCGCCGATGGATGACTGGTGATAGGGTTGTAATAGCAGGCGTTGGCGCGAACGTCTCCGGACCAGTCTCGTCATCGGCGAAATTGCAGAAGTTCTTTGACGAAACGAAGGAGATGGGCCGGCACGCTCTCAACCTCGGAGCAGACGCTTTCCTCGCATTTCCGCCGTTTGCTCTTCAGCCAGTCGAGAAGCACGGGGTGGAGATCGTCGCATATCACCAGGAGATTGCCTCGCTCGGGGCGCCGGTTTTTCTCTTCTACTTTTACGAAGGCGGCGTGGGTCTGCCCTATTCAGAAGAGCAGTTGAAGAAGCTACTCGCAATTGAAGCCGTCGTCGGGATAAAGGTTGCCACTTTCGACAATGTGGTGACCGTTCAGAACATCGCGCGGCTCATAGAGGAATCGTATCCGGACATTCTTTTTGTGAGCGGCGAAGACCGAATGTTGCCTTATACTATCATGCGCGGCGCCGTCTGTGGGCTGGTGGGGATGGGCTCAATCTGCACGGAGTTGCAGGTTCGCCTTTTCAAATCCTATTTCGCCGGAGAGGCAAAAGAATTCCTGGAGCTTGCGGCAAAAGTTGATCGGCTCGGAGAGGCCACTTTCATCGAGCCGCTGGAAGGCTACGTCCTCAGATTGTTGTGGGCGCTCGAGCTTAAAGGAATTATTCCGCCGGAGGCTGCCAACGATCCGTTTGGGCCGCCCCTCCCGCCGGAGCAAAAAACCCGCCTCGAATCCGTCCTTCGTTCCATCGGCGAGCTTTGACCCAGGCACACAGCGTCGGGCGTGTGGAGAAGATGCGCATTCTCCCCCGCCAGCGTTCGCGTGGTTTTTTCCGTCCTGCGGCAAAATCGTGAGCCCGCCTTTTGCGAAGCTGAACCTTCGGACCTTACACTTTTTTGCTGCCCCTCATCGTCGCGGCGTTCTCACGACGGCACGGGGAGGATGAAGGTGATATCAATTTCGGATTTTCCTGGCGCGACCGCCTCCGGGACCGGAGGAAAGGGGGCAGAACGCCTCACCGCATCTTTGAGCGACTCTCCAAGCGGAGAGTTCTGCCATTTGTTCTCGATGAGGACGCGGGATACGCTTCCGTCTCTGTCCACTTTGAGAGTGACGAGGACTTCCTCCGGGCGGCCCTGCGGTGGGAAGAGCCGGGGCCTTGCCCAGTTGGAAAGGATGAGGTTCCTGACTATATTAAGGTAGAGCTTCTTTTCCTGTCGCTGCTTCTCGCTGAGTTCATCCGGCTTGCGGGGCTTGATGCGCTCCTGCCGCGAGCGTTCGGCGGCGCGAGCTTCGACGCTCTCAATTCTTCTGGCAATGTTGGCGGATGCTTCTCGCAGTTCCTTTCTGACGGTTTTCCGTTGCTCGCTGGATGCCGCCTCGTTGAGGAGCTTGCGGGCCTCTTCTGTGCCGATGAGGCTGAGAACTCTTGCGGCTACCGTCCTGACGTGGAGGTCGGGGTGCCGGATGGCATCCATCATCGGTTTGAGGGTGACTTCTCCCATCTCGGCGAGGACCCTGGAAATTTCGAAGCGCATTGCCTCTTCGGCGGGCTGAATCGCTTCTATCAACCTGGGAACTGCTTCCTTTGCCCTCGCGCAGAGCCAATGCCTCGCCTCGGCGCGAACGTGGACGTCAGCGTCGCTGAGCTGCCTTATCAGTTCGTCGAGAGGACGGTCTTTGCCGCCGGCACCTTCTTTCATTTCGCTGGTCATCGTCTCCGCCTCGCTGGGCGCAATCGAATCGCTTCGACGGGCGGTGGCGCACTGCTGGCCACGACGCTACTTCGTTTCTGCGGGCGAACTTTCCTTTTCCACGGGCACGAAACGGTAAACTTTGACGTTAACCTCTGTCCCCCCTCGAGCTGGTGTCCCCGGCGGCGGGTCTTGGTCGAAAACCTGGCCGTGGAGAGAAGCGTCCTGTGTTTCCTCAAAACTCACTTTCCCCACTTTCAGCGCCACGAAAGCTAAAACTACCTCCGCTTTCCTCAGCGGGAGGCGAGCGAGCTTGGGGACGTTTGTCTCAATGTCTTTCAGGGCCTTCGGGGATGGCTCGCGGGGGTGTTGCCCGCATCCGATAACGGCCGCGGTCATTGCCGTCAGCAGAACTATCACACCGAAGTTTCGGCTCAAAAGTCTCATATCAACATCCTCCGTTGGTCAAACATTATTGGTGAAATGGTTTCGGTTTTCTGCGGGGTCGTGATTGACTTCTCCTCCCGTAGAAAGCCACGCCTACGCAACTTCATTCTCTGCCGGGAGCGCTCCGGCATGACCCGAAATATCAAGCAGATTGTTTCTTTTTCCTTCGGTATTTTTTCAGCAATTGGTCGAAATCAGGACTATTCCTGACGTTCTCCATGTCGGGGTCCATCATAAGGAAGGCGAACTCCTTATACCCCAGGCTGAACGCTTTCTCCAGGCTCTCCAGCGCCGAATGTATCTGTCCGAGGAGAGAGTAGCTGCAAGCAAGATTGTAGAAAACGGTAGCATCGCTTGGCCTGAGGCGAGCGAGCTTCAGGTCAACGTCAAGTCCCTTCTCGTAGAAGCCTCTCTTCGTATAGGCATCTCCGAGAGGGATAAGGACGTCAACGAGGTCCGGGTCTCTCCTCAAAATCTCCTCGTAGAACCAGATTTCAAAGTCGAGGCTCTTATTTTTTCGGCTCGCCTTCGGCATAGGTGAAAACCTGCTTTGCGATTGCCCCGGCCAATGACAATGCAAGCGTCCTGCGCTCTTCCGATAATTTCTACCAGATAATTCCCTCCATCTCAAGGAGATTTCCACGGGATGAGACCTGCGGCGACGATTGGGCAGGACGACGGACCGAATGGCGAGAGAACCACTGCTGGCGCTTCAGCGTACGGCCATCGTGAGCGCCCGTGCAGTTGGCCAGCGTCAGGCTGATGTTTGCTGGGCGATCGAGGTGATTTTCCTCTCGATGTCGTCAATTTCCTCTTTGCTTTCGAAACCAATGACAATGGTATCCACGCAATCCAGTCCAAGAACGAATCTCAAGGAGTCCTCTCGCTGGTCGCTGATGTCTCCTTCTGCGAGGATTTTCATCCCTCCGATCCCTTTCCCGGAGGCGTGTGCCTGCCGAAGGAGAGGAACCACGACCTGCGGCTTGGCGTCCATTCGTTTGCCGAGGTGATTGATCCTTGCCTGGATGTAGTCCACCCATGGCGTTTTCGCCGCAGCTTTCAGGGCCCCGACGGAATGACACGAAACCCCGTGTGCGCCAATCACCTTTCTTTGCTTGGCATCTTCCAGGCCGTCCATCCATTTCTGAAGGCGGCGCGGCCAGTCATCGTCCAACAGGCAATGAAGGAGGACCATGTCAATGTAATCCGTCTCCAGCTCTTGCCGGAAGCGGTCGAGCGTTTCATCCGGCCCCTCTTCCTGGTTTGGGCTCACCCATATTTTCGTGTTGATGACGATTTCCTGGCGGGGGAGACCATCTTTCATTGCCCCGGCGAGGAACCGGTGTGACCCGTACTGGTCGGCGAGGTCGAAAAAGCGGATACCACGCTCGTAAGCGTAGCACATCAAGTCCGAGAATCTCTTCTGTCCGAGCCGGGTCTGTCGGGAGCGCTTGTTGAACCCGATGGTTCCCGTACCGATTGCGAGGCGGGAAACTCTTATTCCTGTCTTTCCCAGAGGAACGAGTTGTGCCCAGAAGCGGCTTTTTTCTGCATCTTCGGAAGCGCACCCTGCAGCTCCCCGGCTCAGGAAAGCGCCCACGGACATTGCGCTGGCTGAGATGAATTCCCTGCGGGTTATGTTTTCCATCGCGCACATATCCTCGCCGCTAAGTGCCCTCATTCATGAATTCGATGATGTATTGTTCCACGACGCGATAAACAGGATGGACTCGGTTCTGCGAATCCTGTACTGGCGTTTTGACTTATATCAGCTTTTTCGTCTCACGTCATGGGGTAGCCGTATATCGGAAGCTGCCGCATCGCTGTCAGCCTCGCGCCATCCCTTTGAAATCGCGGCCACCCTGTGAATGTTGTGGAAAATCTTCTCGCTTTTCGCCCTGCCTCTGGCCGGGATGCGTCGCCCTGTCTGTGAACTGATGTACTAAGCTATGACCGAAACCACCGGAATTGTCAACAGCGGTCCTGTCCGCTTGGTGATTTCCGAGGAGGTGCCAGTGGCTTTTCAGACGCCTTGGCATGCCGTGGAACGAGGAGAACCGTAAAGCAAGATCCAAGACTGTACGCATCTCGCATTTCCTCCTTTGCTTTATGGGCTGTGCATATGGCATGGTGCCTCCGCAAAGCGGAAGGAAAATTTTCGTTTACGCGGCGACTCATTTTTTCTAAACACTGTACAGGCAGGCCACCGAATATTCCACGTTGAGGTTTATTTCCTCTGAAGGCCGAGCAACCGGTTTCTGTCAAGTGAGTCTGAGGAAGAGAAAGCAGAACGATGAGTATCTGCGCCTTTTTGTTCGCGTTGCTGGGAGCGTTCTTCTTTTCTTCTGAGGGGAGAGATTGCGCGGCCATGCGTGTCTGGGCGGTTGATGACGCGGTAACAATCAATCCACAGAGCGGCGCAGCCTTTGAGGACAATGAAATTTACCCATCAGAGTTACGAATCAAGCCTGGATATCAGAACAAGAACTGGATTTTCGATGGTGCAACACGGCGGGTGAGCCTCGCAGGAGCGAGAAACGAGGTTCTTGCATTTCAACTCCAGATTGAGTCGCAGACGCCCCTGAAGGATATCAGCGTTGCCATTTCCGACCTGCAAGGTCCAGCCCCCTTCCCTGCCAAGAGCAATATCGAACTTTTCAAGGAATGGTACATCGAAGTCAAGAAGCCCTCCTACGGAGATTCTTCACCTGTCGGCTTTGACACCCTGGGTCTCGGCTCGTATCCCGACCCTCTCGTCCCCATAGGTCATGGAATAAGACGCGATTTCTCCATGCCGTTCGACCTTCCGGACAGGGCCAATGGTGTTCCAGCGCAGAAGGTTCAGGGCGTTTGGCTCGACATTTACATCCCTCGCAACCAGAAGCCGGGCATCTACGACGGTGCAATTGCCGTAACGGCTCGCAACGAAGAGCAGGTTTTAGAGACTTCTCTGGAATTGAAGGTGCAGGTCTTTTCTTTCACGCTGCCCGACGAGAATCATCTCGGCATAAGCCTGAATGATTACGGGTCCATCAGTCCGCGCCGGATGCCGAAGGAGAAACTCTGGGCGTTCTATCAGATGTGCCAAAAGCACCGGTGCGTGCTTGATGTGCTTTACAATGCCCCGGACGCTTCGGGCACGGGAAATGAATTGGCGATAGACTGGAGTGAGTATGATGCAAACTTCGGTCCCATTTTTGACGGAACCGCTTTCACCGAGCAATACGGCTACTACGGCCCCGGCATCGCAGTGCCCGTGAAGCGGTTTTACCTTCCTTTTGAAACGAGTCCAAGCTGGGCTTGGCCCCGCCCGCCCGATGAGATGTGGACCGAGAAATACGAACTGGCCGTCAAGAAGGCCCTCCGCGAGTTTGAAAAACATTTCCTGGAGAAGGGATGGACCCGCACGAGGTTGATGATGTTTTACAACCGTTACGACGAGTCAGGTCGTGCCAAGGAGATTTCCTATTTTGCTCGACTTCTCCGTGAAGCTGGGCTTGAACAACCACGCCGCTTTGTTTATCGCGTGGACGGCGGTCCTCCCGAGGTAGTTCGAGCCGTGGGTCTCAAACACATGGGCATCTGGTGCGTCAACGGAAATGTTCGCTACCTCCATCCCGATGAACAGAAGGAGATTATTCGAAGTGGCGGCGAGATATGGGTCTACTCGAGTAATAGCGCCAGAGAACCCTGCATCGCTGCCCCCTACATAGACACGGAAGCGTTGGCCCTTCGCACCTGGGGATGGATTCCGTGGAAATATCGCGACACCGTCACGACCATGTGCGAGTGGGGCACATTCTTTCATGGCGATGGCAGACGCTGGCGCGACCCTGCGATAGCTGCAGCTTTGGGCGGCAATGAGGTGCTGAACGGTGATGCAGTCCTGATTTATCCGGGAGATTTTGTTGGCTTCGACGGACCTATTCCTTCCATTCGGCTAAAGGCATTGCGCCGAGGAAGCCAGGACTTTGAATATATGTGGCTGCTTGCCGAACTAACCGGGGACAAAGGCGTTGTTGACAAAATCGTTAATGGCGTTCTGTTCCGCGCGATGCACGAGGCGTTGAAACCCGGGCAGGACTACTGGAAACCGCGCGAACGGGACAGCCGCTCTCATGACCCGGCTCAATGGGAGCAAGCCCGCTGCAAACTGGCCCGGGAAATTCTTAATGCAAAAAGATGACCAGTGTTTCCCAGGAGAAAGTGTCCCATCCGCCCTTACTCCTGAGCTTTTACCTGGCAAAGGAACAATCTAAGAGTCGGACGATGCCAGGGGATGAGGTTCGTGGCATCCCGCCTTCGGCGGGGTCAATAAGTCAAAACCATGGGCAAGATACCGTGCCAGGTGCGACGGCATCCCATTGGCTATGCAAGCCTCAATAAACAGGAGCGCCACGATCTGGCGAAAATGCCGGGTCGTCAGCTCTCGAAAGCCCGACTTGCCAGTGGGGGCAGTTCACAGTAAAGCTCGATCATCGTATCGGTCGCGCGGCTGAGACCGACAACAGCCGAGTTTGGCGAGAGAGGCAGAGCTGAAAGGCTCTCCGGCGTTTAGTTCAATACGCGAGCATTAGTTTTCGCCTTTCCCTGGCTCAAGGTGCACCAGTGAGCGACAGCCGATGCGTGGGGGATGGGGGGTGTCGCTCCGATGGCCGTTACGGCGCTCATCAGGCGTTTCCTCTGTTCTGTTTTGATGCCGGTTCCGTGTTCGCTTCTGCCGAAGTGCCTGTCGGCAAAATTCATGTACTGCTGCCAGTCGTACTCGGTTAAGGCGTGTCCGCCGCTGCGGATGTGATAGCCGATGTTGCCCTTCTGGATGGGCGTGTCGAGGGGAGGCATCCTCTCGGCCTCCAGGCCCTTGACGCCTAGCAGGTGATAGACGGGACTGGCATCTCTGGCAGACAGAAACTCACCACGCGGGTCGGCCCAGAGGTCCCGGTCGGCACTGGCAACATAGACCGGCCGCGGCGCGGTCAGTGCAATGAGCATATGCTGGTCAACGAGAAGGGCATCCTCGCGGTCGTTGTATTTCTTAAAGTTGTCGCAGAACCAGTGGGGGAAGGACGTGTTGATTCGCTTGACGGTTTCGCCGAACCGCCGGCGACTCAGTGCCGCGCCACCGCAACCGGAATTGTTCGAGATGACCAGAGCGAACCGTTCGTCCTGTGCGCCGGCCCAAAGCGCCGTCTTGCCGAGGCGCGAGTGGCCGACCACGGCTACGTGCTTGTGGTCAATGTCGTCGTCGGTCTCAAAGTAATCCATCGCTCGGCTCAATCCCCATGCCCATGCGCCGATCGAGCCCCACGCATCCGGCGGACGTTTTCCTTCGACCAGCCGATCGAACGTCCCGTGCACGCCATTCTTGAAACCATCGTGAAAATCCGGGTCAATGTCGCCGTAATAGACCGTCGCCAGAGCGTAGCCGCGAGCGAGGATTCTTTCGACCCCGCCGAAGGCGGGGCTGGCGCCGCGCGATTCCTCTGTCGCACGATTGTTAACGACTCCCTTGCCACCATCGCGCATCCAGCTCTTCGACAGTCTGATCGCAGGATCGCGATGAACCGCGTGGTTGCCGTCGAAGTTCAATACGACGAAGGTTGGCACAGGGCGCTTCTCGCCGGTATTTGGCAGATAGATGAGGACGTCCATACTGGGCCCATCTTCCTTGCCAGCGAAGAGAACCGTAACTTGCTTGCGGGTCGCCGCCCCGCCGAGCGCTCTGCGGTCGAGGTCAAAAACTTTGAAAGTCATGTTCTCCGGCCGGCCGGGCGCCCTGCCGTAGACGTAGGTGCGGAAGAGTTGGAGAATCTCCGGCCGCCGCTTTGCTCGCCACGTCTCGGCGTCCGTCACCTTTGTCCCATCAAGCATCACCAGCGGGTCCGGCAAAGTGTATTTCGGGACCCTCTCCTCGTCGTAGATGATATCGGGTTGCCGCTGGCTCTGCGCCTTGACCAGCGCAGGCGATGCCGTCCAGCCCTTATCCGGGGCGTTTCTGGAGACTTCCTGGCCAGAGAGGGAACAAACTGTACCCAGAATCGCCAGGGAGCAGGAAGCGATCAAAAACTTGGTGTTGTGCATCGGAACTTCCTCCTATGTTTCTGTCTTTCTTTCTCCTTCGTCGGACGCTCAATGACGTGCAAACATACGTCCAGTTATCCTCAGGCCGCCCTACCAGCGGAAGAACCGGTAAGGGTCGTCCCACTCTTCCGGCACATCCATGTAGAGGCCGTCGAGCCAGCGCTTCTCCCCCGCGGACGGGTCCACGGGGCTGTGGAAGCGCTCCAGAAGAGGCGTTGACCCGGCCACTCCCATGTTGGCTAAAAGACGCGTCGTCAGGAAAGAGGCCCGGCGGTAGGTCCTCCTGAGATTGGACTGCTGGCTGCTGCTGAACTGCCATGGTGCGAGTTGGCAGAAGACGACGTTCGCGTTCTGCGCCATGGCCAGGACGCCATTGCCGATGAGCGTCGCGCCGCCGGACACGAGGGGGAGTTCCCGCGGGTCGCGGTTGTGGACGTCCGCCGGCCCCACCCCCGCCAGCAGAGAGTTCGCGCCAAACGGCTCAAAGAAGGCTGCGATGTGTTCCTGTTTCTTCATGCGAACCTCGAAGGGCAAGAACCTGTTCGCATCCCGCTCGTCGAGCCCGAGGGCCAACAGGTTGCCGCCCGCTTTCAGGAAGTCGGCAATGGCGGCCGCATTTCCAGCAAGCTTCTCCCCGCCGCCGTATCCCACCACGAGAACCTGGTCGGCGGACAGCTTCCCGCCCTCGTAAGTGCCCAGGGAGACGCCTGCGAATTGCAGATGCTTCTCTCCGGCAGAATCGCCGACGTAGACGACATTCCGTCGCGGCCCTGGCCTCCAGGCCGAGACGTACTGGAGTATGTTCCGTGCGAGCGTCTCCGCCGCCGGGTCTGCTTCGGTCCGCCCGGTCACGTCCATCTGGCAGAAGATTACCACGCCTTTGCCTTCGCGGTACTCCATGAGCGGGCTGTACTGAAGACTGTAGCCGCCGTCGAGGATGGCCAGGAAATCGCCGCGCGCGGGCTTCTCAATGAGAACGGAGGCGACATTGCCGCGATTGCCGCAGCGCCACAACCGCGTGACAGGGATGCCGCACCATTTGACGGTCGCACCATAACGGGGCCGCATTTCGTACTTGAGCCGCGGCGGAAGGATCGTCGCTTCGCCACGCCAGTCGCGCAGGTGCTCGTCAGCGATCCCTGCCAATAGGGGATGATCCGGCACACGTTTGAAGGCCCACCGCAAACCGTACTCCGCCACCCGGAAGCCAAATCGCTTTTCCAGAGTCTCCCGTGTCTGCTCGAACACGACCACCTTCAGACCGTCGCGTACGCCGCTGATGTCAGGCGCCGGACCGTCAACCGACAGGGCGGCCTTGCCCACAATGAGGATGTCGTATGCCGACAGATCGGCGTCCGCGTCCACAGGTTGGCATTGGACGGTCATCGCGTTCAGTAGCTTCCCGCTCTCACCTTTAGGGTCGAACAGCGCCACCCTCGCAGCCACCCGGGGAAGCTGTGGGCGCGGCATGACGTTGATCGCGAAGGAGTCCGTCTGGCGCTCGCCATTGCTGAACGTGACGGTCGCGCTGAGTTCGTACCCGCCGGGGGCCAGCGCGGCCGGCAATTCAAAGCGCAGCGGAATGCGCTCCTGCTCGCCCGTAGCCACGGTGACCTCCTTGCTGTCGGCGACGGTTTGGGGCATCCCGAACGACCACTCGCATTCGCACTTCACAGTTTCGCGGGAGTTATTGATGACTATGAGCTGCTTGTCGACCGCCTCGCCCGGATAGAAGTTGTGATCCTTGCTCGTGAAGGCTCCGGGCTTGCCACCGATGTAAGTTAGAAGCGGCCGGTTGTTGCGAATCAGCGCCTGGGCGGCAGCCGTAGCGATCCAGTCGGAGCGATCGAAGGCCAGGTCCATCCGCTCGTACCGCTGCTCTACATAGTCCGGACTGAAGCCCGGCCGCTGGAGGTTGTCCCAGTCCACCTGCAATTGCTTGCGGCCTCTGTCCACATCCTCGCGTAACTTCCAGAAATGCTCGTGCTCCCAGGGAGAGACGGCGGACACTCCCCACGTGCGAAAGGCCCGCCAGTTGTCCGTCAGGTACATCGCAAAAACTGGATACCGCTCGTCGAAGCGGCTCGAACCCACCGCGAAGGGATAATCCCAACGGTGCCACAGATTGCCCGCCCGGAACTGCCTGGCCTCCCAGCGCAGGTTTGCCTTCTCCGGCTCGCTGATTCGGAAAGCTTCATCCCCGAAGAACTGCGCGTTCCACTCCGCCAGGCAGAATTCCCACGGCACCCTGGCGCTTCCGAATTCGCGCTGCCCCTTGTACCAGCCGCGGTACATCGTCCAGTCCCACGTAAACGGCGCCCCATATTCACAGGTGAACACCGGCTTGACGCCCTTCGTTGCCCAGTGCTCGAACCAGTCGGACATCTCCTGAATCGGGACGAAGTTCGGGTAGAAGTTGATCGCGTGCATCGAGCCAAGGTTGCCCGAAGCGTGATGGTAAACAATGCGGCTTGGGTCCAGGCGTTTCACGATCGCCTCGGCCCGCAGCGCCTGTTTCGCGTTCCTGAAGGCCCACGTGTCGCGGGCATCCTGGATGCCGTCTATCATGTCCGGGTTCATGTCCTCGTTGTAGCCGGTGGCGTTGTGGCTCATGGAATACATCACGACGGACGGGTGGTTCTGCGCGGCACGCACGTAGAACTCCGCGTGGCGGGCATAGCCGTTGTTCGCATCGGCGTCGGAGGCCTGCCAATCGTAGTGGCTGAAATGCGGCTGCGAAAAGGATACGAGCATCCCCACGTCATCCGCTGCCCTCAGTATCTCCTCAAAACCGAGATGCGACCCGGGCTCGCAGCCGTAGTTGTGAGTATAGACGAAGTTGATTCCAAAACTCTTAAGGCGCTCCAGGCTCTCACGGGCGGCCTCGTAGTTGGCCAGCGCCGCGCCGACCTGGGCATTGTCGAGCGGCACCGCGGACAGAAAAATGCGGGTGCCGTTGAGGAAGAAGTCCCGGCCTTCGATCCAGAACTCGCGGAACCCGAAGCGCACCGTCCTGGCGGCGTCGAGCAGATTGCCCTTGTCGTCCAGAAGCGAGAGCTCAAGGTCGTATGTGTTTTGAGGCGTGTGGATGTCCCAGAGTTTCTCGGGCTTCCAGTTCTCGGTGAATCCAAAGCGGCCATCCTTCAGGTCGCTCCGCTTGAAGGACTTGCTCGTGAACTCCCCGACGCGGCGGCCATTGTCCTTGATCCGGGCACGAAGGGCGTACTGTGAGTCTGGAGCGAGGCCGTCCAGCGCCGCGTCGAACGTGGTCTCCCACTCGCGCACCGAGGTGTTTACCTTGACGTCGGCGATCCGCGGCCCGGGCGGTGTGCTCACTAAGTAAACGTCGCCGCACAAACCTCGCCGGGCTACCGAACCCTTGACTTCCCTGGCGGAGGCGGTGTCGGTGTAGGAGAGCATGACGCCCTTCAGCGGCATAGCTACGACGAGCATGCTGAGAACGTGCGTGCCCCGCCTTCCGGCGGGGCAAACGTCCGTGATGTCGAGCTCTCCGCCCGGGAAAACGATGTCGCCCGCGTCGCTGCCATCCACGAAGACAGTCGCGTAGGAATTCAGATACTCAATGCAGACCGCAATACGGCGGCCGGCCCAATGTGCGGGGATCGTAATCTCCCGCTCGTACCAGGCCGCAGTGATGCCGCCGAGCCTCTGATTCCTCCAGCTCGCATGAGCGTAAACTGTCTGACAGTCTTTCTGCATGTAGTCGGTGATACCGGGCCAGGACCCTGGGACCTTAAAATAGCCCCAATTCCCCGTAGGCACCTGTTCCCCGCCTTGTGGCGGGGCCGGCTGCCATCGCCAAAGGCCGTTTATGCAGATGCGCTCACGCGTCGGAGTGGTTTCGCGATAGGCCTTTCCGAGGTCCCACACCGCTTTCACGCCTGCGGGCAGTGAAGCGGCGGATTGCGCCGGGGATATCCTTTGCGTTGTCCCTGAAATCAGGGAAACGACGGCCGCGATCCAGAGCCGTTGATACGTCCTCATGACGTTCCCCCCTCTACTTGCCGATGTTAATGACCGACTGTCGGGTAACTTCGCCCACGCTCAAGACTACTGCGCCGTGGGAATCGCTGACTGCGACAGCCGGTGCAGCCCCGCGAGAAAGCGGGGGCGGGTCCGCAGTAGCATCGAAAACCCTTCTACGAAATCGTTGTGCGAGTCGCGTCTTTTCTACTCCGGCGCAACAGAAGGATAAGAAATCTCATCATTCTCATACCCCCACCAGAAAGCGGGGCTGAGCTGACCACAGACCACAATATTCAATCCTTGAGTCCTTGACAATCTCCTTTTGCCCCACCGGCTTCGCACCTGCCCCAGCCGATTGCAAATCGTGCCCACGTCCTTCCAGCGTCGTCATTGTGCGACGCGAACGCTACTCTCCTTGAAGGGACACGTCAACGAGAAAGGCGGCGCCTGTTCCCGAAGAAAGCCTTGCCAGGGAAAAGCACCTATCATGTCCCGGGAAACCTGCGCCCTATTGGAGTATCAAGCAGCAATGGAATAGTCGTCGTCTCGAAAGAAACCGGCCTATGGGGGCCTGACAAGCACATGCTGCCAGCAGATGCTATCCCTCCCGACACAATAACGAATCCAATGGAAAAAGAAGGCCCTTGCCGTGAGATCGACCTCCGGCTGACGAGGAAAGAAAACTCAACGGCGTCTGAGTTCGAAAGGCGGAGGGCACTCGATCTAAGATAGAGGTGAGCCGGATAGGTTCCGCGGCTCTGGTCGAGAACAATGGCGCTTTTGACCTCCGAATCATGGGATCATACAGTGCATCCGTGAGTCCCGAGAGTCAGGTTTGTACAAAATCACGAAAGTCAATTTTGCCGGTTAGGAGCTCTGTTTTGAGTCGCAGCAGTTCACGAGGAGCCTTTCGCGTAGATGAGGGAATCAGCGGCTTGAATGCCGACCGAAACCCGGGGTTCAATCTTCGGTGAGCCATCGAAAGTACAATCTTCTCGGCGTTTCCGCCGCGGCTTTTCCAGAGAGCTCGGATCGTCCTCGCCCGGTCTGTCGAAGCTCCCCGGACTGTAGCCGCGGTCCACAATTGCCTTGAGTTTGCGACTTGCAGCGACCCTTCCTTTTTCGCCGAAAGCTTGCGCAAGAACTGTGGTCTTGAAGATACTCGACTTCGTCGTTATCAGGTTCGCGTTGTACCTGATGAAGGCTTCTTGGGTTGCCTGAGGCGCCTTCTTCGAAGAGTGGTATTTCTCCGGCAAATGACCGATGTCCGCGGCGATGTCTCCGAAGCTTCGATAAGGAGCGTTCTTCCTTCGCTCGACGATGTGCTGGATGATGTCGTAACGAAGCGCCGGAGTCACTCGTAGTCCGTAGTACGACTTCAACTCGCTCACCATAGGATCCCAATTCAGTCCAGAGAGAATTCCCGGGGCCGCCATATTGATGTTGATTCCGCCCGGGACACTGTCTCTTCGCTGACCATCTTCGGCATCAGCCTGCCGAAGCGGCTTTGCCCTATGCCCAGTGCTTTTAGTTGGGCATTCCGGAAGTTAGCCTCTGCTTGTGCTATTGCGGGTTCTCCAAGATGCGGTAGAAGCGGATGGGGACGAGCGAGGGTGGAGCACCCGTCGCTGAGCCGTCGTCGATCCAGGAGGTGGTGTCGAAGCCGGCGGAAGGGACATCGTCGTCCGCGAGATGCCACGTCATGAGATCATCAGAATAGAATATCGAGTAGGTAACTTCGATCCAGGAACTCCAGGTCAGGGTGGTCTGCTGGGGTTCGGGGCCGGGGGTCAGAGTGTTGACGTAATACTCGTATGCGCCCATGTCCACGGTGAGGCTTTTCCCGCCGAACATGATTCTGTGCATTCCGGCAATGTCTGTGGCGGGGAGTGCCCGATCGTTGTAACCGGCATCTATGCAGGGCGATGCTGCCGAGAGCCGATAGTTGTTGTCCTCGCAGGTGGCGGGGTCATTATCGGCTCCATCGGGGTCAACGAAATTGGGGTCGAGGGCAATGTTGGCCTTGCCGCCTGCGGCCCAGCCCTCGATGCAGGAGTAACTCGGCCCGCTCGACTCGTAAAGCTGCGGTCCAGTCGGAGCTGTGTTTCCCCATATAATGCAGTTGCGGATGATGCCGCTGCATTGGTACAGCCCGCCGCCGCTTTCTGCCGCGGAGTTTCCCCCTATGGTGTTGTTCTCGATCATGCCACTGCACCCGGACAGCCCCCCGCCGGACCATGCCGCCCAGTTTCCTGTTATCGTGTTGTTCTGGATGATGCCGTTACACCCACTCAGCCCGCCGCCGCTGCCATGCCGGGCCGAGTTGCCCGTTATCGTGTTGTTCCGGATGATGCCGTCGCACCCATTCAGCCCGCCGCCCTCGGCGTACGTCGCTGCCCAGTTCCCGGCTATCGTGTTGTTCTGGATGATGCCGTCGCACTCGCGCAGCCCCGCGCCCTCGACGTTTCCAGTGATGACGTTGTTCTGGATGGTCGCGTGGGTTCCGGCGCCGCTGATTCCGGCGTGGCCGTTGCGGATCGTGAAGCCGCAGAGCAGGCATCCTTCGCCTTCTGCCCCGGAGAAGGTTACAACGGGGCCGCTGCCACGGCCGTCGAGAACTGTCCCGGCGACTGTGTGGGGATCGGACGGCTCTGCGCTTCTCAGGACGACATTCTTGCCGTCGAAGTTGATGTTCTCGCGATAGACCCCCGGGTAAACCACGATCTCGTCGCCATTTTCCGCCTGCGAGAGGGCGTCCTGGACGGTCAAATGCCACGTACCTCCTCTCACGTTATAGGCTTCCTGGTCCAGGGCTGTCGGGTCCAGGCCGCTGCGGTACTCGTCAAGATTGGACAACGCACCTCCATCGCTGTTCCCCTCGGCGTCCTGTTGGAGGTTTCCAAACCAATGAACCTCCCAGCTATCGGGGAGGCCATCGGAATCAGCGTCGGGGGACTTCGACGTTGCCTCGGGGGTGTTTCCGTACGCTCCCATGTCAACTCTTCCTCCGTTCGGCTGGGGCTCGTTGGAAAAATCGGAAGCCGGGTCGCCTGCATCTATGCAGGGAGACCAACTGGCAAGGTGATAATCCCCCCTTGTAATGTGAACGAAATAGGGATAGTAGGCGATGTTCCCCTCGCCGCCTCCTGTCCAACCTTCAATGCACGAATAGCTCGGCACTCTGGAAGATGCGAGCTGCCCGCCTGTGTTTCCCCAGATAATGCAGTTGAGGATCGTGCCGTTGCATCCGTATAGCCCGCCGCCATGCCACGCCGAGTTGCCAGCTATCGTATTGTTCTGGATGGTGCCGTTGCAGTTATCCAGGCCGCCGCCGTACCCGGCGGCCGAGTTGCGCGTTATGACGTTGTTCTGGATGGTTCCGTGGCAGCCGTACAGGCCGCCGCCGTAAGATGCCGAGTTTGCGGTGATCGTGTTGTACTCGATCGTGCCGTCGCAGTAAGCCAGCCCCCCGCCAAGCCCCCCCCCGCCCAGGAACCCGGGAGCCGCGTTCCCCCTGATTACGTTGTACGAGATAGTTGCATGCGTGGCATTACCCTTAATTCCGCCCCCTGAACCGGCGAGCTCAGACCTCCCATTGCGAATCGTGAAGCCCGAAAGGATGCAGGTCTCATCTTCCGTTCCGTCGAAGGTGACAACGGACCCGGCCTGATTCCCGTCAATGATGGTGGCGGCGACGATGGCTGGGTCAAGCGGGTCCTTGCTGCGAAGAACGATGTTTTTGCCCCCGAAGTGAATGTTCTCGAGGTAAGTCCCGGGCGCGACGAGGACGCTGCTGCCATGCAATGCCGCGGCAATGCCCTTCTGAATCGTTTTGAATGCTGTCTCCCACGAAGTCCCGTCTCCGGGGGCCGTAATTGAGGCGTTCACGTACCACAAGCGATAAAGCCCCTTGGGGTCCTTCCCGAGGCGATATTCCTCCACGTTTGAAAGGAGGTCGCCGTCAGGGTCGTCGTCGGCCCCCTGAGAAAGATCCCCGAACAACGCCATTTCCCAATCGTCGGGAAGGAGGTCCCCGTCGCTGTCAAGGGAACCCGAAGTTGCTTCCGGCGTATTGCCGTAGGCTCCCATGTCAATTCTTCCGCCGTTGGGCTCCGGCTCGCTGGAAAAATCGGAAGCCGGGTCGCCCGCATCTATGCACGGGGACCAACTCAGAAGATGACAATCGCCCGGAGGGCCGGCGAAATGCGGATAGTAGGAGATGTTTCCCTCGCCGCCTCCTGTCCAACCTTCAATGCACGAATAGCTCGGCACGCCGGAAGATGCGAGCTGCCCGCCTGTGTTTCCCCAGATAATGCAGTTGAGGATCGTGCCGTTGCATGCACACAGCCCGCCGCCCGAACCTGCAGCCGAGTTGGTGATTATCGTGTTGTTCTGGATCACGCCATTGCAGTAAGCCAGCCCGCCGCCATCCCATGCCGAGTTGCCTGTTATCGTGTTGTTCTGGATCACGCCGTTGCAGTAATATAGCCCTCCGCCGATGTCGGCCCCGTTTCCGCTTATCACGTTATTCTGGATGACCCCGTCGCAGCCCGACAGCCCGCCTCCACCTGCGGGGGGGCAAAGCCCGCACCCCGCGCCATGCGCCGAGTTCCCGGTGATGATGTTATTCCGGATCGTGCCGTCGCAATCGTACAGCCCGCCTCCTCCGCGCACCCGCAAATCTCCATACGTTTCGTTTGCGGTGACGGTGTTGCTCTCAATCGTTGCATGCGTCCCTTGACCGTTGATTCCGCCGCCCGAATCCACCCGGCGCCCGTTGCGAATCGTGAAGCCTGAGAGGAGGCAGGTCTCATCTTCTGTTCCATCGAACGTCACGACGGACCCGGCCTGATTCCCGTCAATGATGGTGGCGGCGACTACGGCCGGGTCTTGAGGGTCCTTGCTGCGAAGGACGATGTTTAAGCCCTTGAACTGGATGTTCTCGACGTAAGTGCCGGGGGCCACCATCACGGTTTCGTCATCCCATGCTGCGTCAATGCCCTGTTGAATGGTTTTGAATGCCCTCTCCCACGAAGTGCCGTCTCCGGGGGCGGTGACCGAGGCGTCCACGTACCAGTGCGGAAAGCCCGACCAGGGGTTGGTCCCGCGACGGTATTCCTCTGCGTTTGAAACGAGGTCGCCGTCAGGGTCGTCGTCCGGTCCCTGGGCGAGGTCGCGGAAGAAGGCTTTCTCCCAGTCATCGGGAAGAAGGTCTCCATCGCTGTCGGGTGAAGCCGAGGTTGCTTCCGGCGTATTGCCGTACGCTCCGATGTCAATTCTTCCGCCGTTCGGCTGTGGCTCGTTAGAAAAGTCGGAAGAGGGATCGCCCGCATCAATGCAGGGAGACCAGCTTCGCAGGTGGTAGTTTCCCTTCGCCGAGCCAACGAAATATGGGTAAGCGGATATGTTGCCTTCGCTTCTTTGCTCGTAGTCTTGTATGCAGGAGTAGGTGGGTTCGGCGCATCCGCTCAACTGCGAGTTGTCTCCAGCCCTGTTTTGCCACACGATGCAGTTCCGGACGACGCCCGTGCAGTCGTATAGCCCGCCGCCGGAACTGGCCCGATTCCGGGCGATGGTGTTGTTCTCGATAATCCCTGAACAGGAAGCAAGGCCGCCCCCGTTTTGCGATGCAGAGTTATTTGCGATGATGTTGTTGGTGATGGTTCCCCCGCAATAAGCGAGCCCCCCGCCATCTTCAGAGGCCTGATTCCCCACCGTGGTATTGCGCTGGATAACGCCGTTGCACAGGAGCAATCCACCGCCTGCGTTAGCCGAGTTTCCCGCGATGACATTGTTCTGTATAAGCCCGTCGCAATTCGACAGACCGCCTCCGGAATTCTGCGATATGGTGTTGTTCCGAATGATGCCGTAGCAGTAAGCGAGCCCGCCGCCGCGGATAGAGGCCTGGTTGGAGGTAATGATGTTGTTCTCGATAGTGGCTCGGCTCAGATGGCCGGACCCCGCGCCGTACATTCCGCCGCCGGTCTGAGCGTTTCCATCCCTTATGGTGAACCCGGAAAGAATGCACGACTCTGTCTCGGTTCCAGCGAATGTTACGACCGTTCCGTTTCCGCGGCCGCTGATAATGGTGTTTTGCACAACGCTCGGATCGGTCGGGTCCGTGCTCCGCAGGACGATGTTCTTGCCGTTGAAGCGAATCTTCTCAAGGTAAGTCCCCTCCGCGACGGCCACCGTGTCGCCGTCCGATGCCATATTGATGGCTTCCTGAATCGTCTTAAAGGCCCTTTCCCAGGAAGTGCCGTTGCCGGAGGGAGACACCGACGCGTCAACGTGCCAGTCGGGCCCGGAAGGTTTTTTGCCCCGCTGAAACTCCTCGAGGTTCGATAGACCGTCCGCGTCGGGGTCATCGGATGGCCCCTGTTCCAGGTCCCCAAAGAAATGTAACTCCCAGTCATCGGGAAGAAGGTCTTCGTCGTTGTCTCGAGACCCCGACGTCGCCTCCGGGGTGTTGCCATACGCACCTATATCAATGCGACCTCCGTTGGGCTCGGGCTCATTCGAGAAGGGAGAAGCCGGATCGCCCGCGTCCACGCATGGCGACCAACTCCAGAGGTGGAAGTCCCCACCCCGCGCATCCACGAAATAGGGGAGAAACGAGATGTTGCCCACTCCGCCCCCGGTCCAATCCTGGATGCAGGAGTAGGTCGGGATGGTGCATTGGGCGAGCTGATCGCCTCCTCGGTTTCCCCAGATGATGCAGTTGAGGATGCTGGCGGTGCACTCGCATAGCCCGCTGCCTTGCTGACCAAAGTTATAGGCAATCGTGTCGTTCTCGATAGTGCCCCGGCAGCGGTGCAGCCCGCCACCGCTCCCATTTGCATTGTTGGCTATTATGAGGTTGTTTCGGACAGCGCCGTTGCAGTCGTATAGCCCAGCGCCACTGCCTTCGGCGGAATTGTTCGTGATCGTGTTGAGCCGGATGGAACCGTCGCACGCCGCCAGTCCGCCGCCCTCAAAGGCCCGGTTTTCGGTGATTTGATTGCGCTCGATTGTGCCTGCGCAGGCATAGAGGCCGCCCCCGTTGCCAGCGACTGCGTTGCGGATAATAGAGTTGCTGCAGACCGTGGCGCCACAGTAAGCCAGGCCGCCTCCTTCAAAAGCGCGGTTGTCCGAGATCGTATTGCCCTCAACAGTTCCGTCGCAGCCGTATAAGCCGCCGCCGGTCCAGTCGGCCAAATTGCCGATGACCCTGTTGTTTCGGACGGTCGCTTGGGTTCCATCGCCCCGAATTCCGCCGCCATACAGGGCGCTGCCGTTGCGAATCGTGAATCCAGCTAAGACGCACGATTCGCTCTCCGTTCCAAGGAAACTCACGACGGAGCCCCACTTGCCGCCATCAATCACTGTCCTTTGGACGATTGATGGGTCATCCGGATCGGAGCTTTTAAGGATTACGTCCTCGCCGCTGAACTCGATGTTCTCGAGGTACGTCCCTGGGCTGACGATGACCGTGTCGCCATCGTCAGCGGCATCAAGCCCTTCCTGGATAGTGTGAAAGGCTGTCTCCCACGTCATCCCGTCGCCGGACTTTCTCGCCGATACATCCACGTACCAGACCATCAGGGAGCTTTTCGGACCGAGGCCTCGATGATATTCCTCGGCGTTCGAAAGAAGATCGCCATCGGGGTCATCATGACCACCCTGGGAAATATCGCCAAAGAACGCTATCTCCCAATCATCCGGGAGTCCATCCTCGTCCCCGTCGGCAGAGGCAGAGGTTGCCTCGGGCGTGTTTCCATAGGCCCCCATGTTGATGCGACTTCCGTTGGGGTCTGGCTCCTTTGAGAAATCTGAAGCAGGGTCGCCAGCATCTATGCAAGGAGACCAGCTCTTCAGATGATAATCGCCGTGAACCGCGTCAACGAAATAGGGGCACTGGGAGATATTTCCCTCCCCCCCTCCCATCCAAAGCCCTATGCACGAATACGTCGGCGTACTGCAATTCACCAGCTGGCTGCCGCCGCCATTTCCCCAGATGACGCAGTTGCGGATGGTTCCGCTGCAATAAGATAGCCCGCCGCCATACTCCGCACTGTTTCTTACAATCGTATTGTTCTCGATAGTCCCCTGACAAACATGAAGCCCCCCGCCATTCAACTCAGCCGAATTGCCGACGATGACGTTGTTGCTGATTGTCCCGTTGCAGCCGTAAAGCCCGCCGCCATGGCGAGCCGAATTTCGGATGATTCTGTTGTGTTCGATAAGCCCGTCGCAGAAGGCGATCCCGCCGCCACGACCGTGGGGCCATTCTCTCACCGCCTGGTTCTCCGTGATCACGTTGTACCGGATCGTGGCGTGGGTATGATTTTGTTCCGTTCCCCCGCAAATCCCGGCTGCGTTGTCGGCAGAGCCATGGCTAATCGTGAACCCTTTTAGAACACAGGATTCATCCTCGCTCCCGGTGAAGGTCACGACCGGTCCCACTTGGAGGGCGCGAATGAGGGTCGCGGCAACAACCCTGGCGTCGAGCGGGTCGGTGCTGGTCAGCGCGATGTTTGTGCCGCGGAAGCGGATGTTTTCCGAATAGTCCCCCTCTGCGACGACCACGCTATCTCCGTTCCATGCCGCATCTATGCCAGCCTGAATCTTTTTCAAGGCCCTTTCCCACGAAGTGCCATCGCCAGCCACAGAAACCGAGGCGTCCACATACCACGTTGCGCCCGACGTTGCCTGGCAAACGCAGATTACGAAAACAACGCTGGCGACCGCAACCCCCCTTTTCACTCTTCTTCTCCCTTACGGCGGTCCGTTTATGCCTTGCTCGGAGTATAGCACAGAAATGTGCGGTATCCCACCAACTACTGAACTTTGCGCCGCCAGTGAACCCGCAGCGTCGTGGGGCCGCAAAGTGGTACGCGGGGCCCTCCGCCTGAAGGCCCCGCGGCTACTGTACCAGGGGTCGAGACTTGCCCATTCCACAACGCAGCGATCGTGGCGCAGGAGGCGCCGATCATTTCAGCTCGATTCTGTAGAACTTGCGAGTGGACGTTGTGTCGGGATCGGTCCAGGAGGTTGTTTCGCCTCCGGACGGAACTGTTGGCTCCTCAATCCATGCTCCGGCGAGCAAATCAGAGGATGACCAGATGGTGTACGTGGCGCCGGGGCTGCTGTTCCACGTGAGCCGGATTTTGCCCTCGGGCGCGGGCTGCACAATTTCCACAATTCTGAAGAAGCGCTCGACCACGTTGACTGTTCTGGTCACCTGGGCGAGATTGGCGCTCCAATCAGCGGCACTGTACACGAGGGTATAGGTCCCCACAGTATTGGAATCTACCGATCCTGACACCACCACAAAGGGGGTGACGTCGCCACCGCAACTGTCGCTGGCCGTGAATCCCGGCTCGACGTACGGTGTCCCCACTTGGATGGTCATGGGATTGTCCCCGAGCAAGATGATAACCGGAGGGGTCGAGTCTGTCACCTCCACGAACCTGACTTTCTGTGGGGCGGGGTTCCCGCTGGAATCCTTCACATTGTACCACAGCCCGTAGGCGCCTGGAGAAGTGGAGTTAACCGATCCCGTTACTACCACCTTATCGGTGATGTCTCCGTCGTAGTTGTCGGTGGCGCTGTAGCCGGGCTCCACGTATGGAGCGCCGCACTCGAGGGTCGTGTCTCCGCCCACCAGGGTAATTACTGGGGGGGTGAACTCCCTCGCCTCGTAGGCGCCCATGTCCACAATCGCCGAGCCATCGTTGCCAAAGTCTATGATTCGCGGGCTGCCGTTGAGTGCCTTCGCATCCACCATCCAGTCCTCGTTCTTCCCTTTGTCAATGCAGGGCGAATCTGCGGAGGGACGATAGTCGCCCGTGGCGGCATTAACAAACTTGGGGTCTTCTGAGATGCTTCCTGGGCCCAGGGGGCCGCTCTGAATGCAGGAGTAGGAAGCTGGACTGGAAGCGTAAACCTGTGTGACCCCGTCGCGCGACGTATTGCTCCAGACGACGGAGTTTCGGATCAGTCCGTAGCACGCCACCGCGGCGCCGCCCCCCTCGCACTGGTTTCCGACGATCGTGTTGTTCAGGATTGCGCCGTAGCACAGCCCGACAACGCCCAGACTTCCTGAGTTCCGGGCAATCAGGTTGTTGCGGATGATTCCGTGGCAATCGAAGATCGCGACGGGCCACCCGCCGGCCGTGCCCCGCACCGTGTTCCCAGAAATCTCGTTGTTCTGGATGATGCCCCCGCACGCAGCGAGTCCCCCACCGGAGAACACGCCGGAGTTGACGGTGATCGCATTATTCTCGATGACCCCGTCGCAGAAGCCTATCCCGCCGCCAACCCCCAGTTCCGTGCCGGTCTCGCCTACTGTGCCGGTCGCCGAGTTCGCCCAGACCCCGTTGTTGCGGATCAGACCATCGCAGAAGGCGATCCCGCCCCCGCGATTGGCGGCTTTGTTCGCTGTCACAACGTTGTTTTCGATTCTCGCATGAGTCCGATTCGCCCATGTACCGCCGCAGATTCCGCCGCCGTTGTCGGCTTTGCCGTTCCGAATCGTGAATCCGCGAAGCGCGCACGCGTCCCCTTCGGTTCCCGCGAACCTGACCACGGGCCCCGCTTGCCTGCCGTCAATTACTGTCTTGCCAGCGGTGTTGGGGTCAAGAGGATTGGTGCTTTGCAGGGTGATGTTCTCTCCTTTGAACACGATGTTCTCCACATAGGTGCCTCTGGCTACGATCACGGTGTCGCCATCATCTGCCGCGTCTATGCCGGCCTGGATTGTCTTGAAAGCGGTCTCCGAAGAGGTCCCGTCCCCGGAAGAAGATACGGAGCCATCCACGTACCATGTCTCGACGGCAGAGAGCTCGCGGACTGTTGTGAAGCTGTACGTGACTTGTTCCATCAGGTTCGGGGGCGATGTCAAGTCTGCGGCGTCCACGGTTACCGTCACTTCTTCGTTGTAAGAGAAGTCCGAGGGAGGGTCGTAGGTCAGCATGTAGTCCGCTGGCGTCCCCGCTATCACGGGGGTTAGCTCCACGCCGTTCACCGTCATCACGATGCTCGTTTGGTCCACGCCGCTTCCATGGTCCTTCACATGCAAAACGATGTTGGCATCGAGGAGCACTCGCGTGGCATCCGGAGCGGGCTCTCGGCCTGAAACATAGGGTGGAGTGGTATCCGTGGGCGTCTGGTACTCGTAGGCTCCCATGTCCACTTTGGTGCCGATGACCCGAGGGTTTCCGTCCGGGTCAACCGCATCCCACATCCAGTCCTGATTCGCCCCTGCGTCAATGCAGGGCGAGTTATCTGAGAGGTGACAGTCTCCGCCGCCGAAATCCACGAATTGCGGGTCCAGTTTGATGTTCCCTTCACCGCCTGCCGTCCAGTCCTGGATGCAAGAGTACGCGGGTAGGCGCGACTTCAGGAGCTGCGCCGCCCCACCCGAGGCTGTGTTTCCCCAGATGATGCAGTTCTCGATGACGGCGGGGCAGTCACAGAGTCCGCCCCCCCAAATCGTTTCGTTACCGACGATGGTGTTGTTGCGAACGATTCCGTGGCACACCATCAGCCCCCCGCCTGAGTAGGCGGATTGGTTTCGGGCGATGATATTGTTCTGGATGATCCCGTCGCACAGCAATAGCCCGCCGCCGTACCACGTTGTCGCCGAGTTGGCCGTTATCCTGTTGTCCTGGATTGTGGCCCCGCAAGCAGCCAGTCCCCCACCGAGTGCGGCCGAGTTTGCCGATATGTAGTTGTCCCGGATTGTACCGTGGCAACTAACCAGACCCCCACCCGACCCAGAAGCGTGGTTGTCGGCAACGGTGTTGTTCCGGATCAAGCCATCGCAGTAAGCCAACCCCCCGCCAGACTCTTCGGCGTAGTTGTCTGTGATCGTGTTGTCTTGGATAGCGCCGTTGCAGTAAGCCAATCCGGCGCCTCTGTCGGCAAGATTGACGGTGATAACGTTGTTCTCAATCGTGGCGTGAGTTCGGCTCTCCCACGTGCCTCCGCAGACTCCGCCGCCAGTTTCGGCATTTCCATTCCGAATGGTGAATCCGGAAAGGACGGAGGTCTCGTTCTCTGTTCCGGCAAATGTTACGACCGACCCGGCGTCTCCGCCGTGAATCCTTGTGTTTTCCACAACGATTGGATTGAGCGGATCCGTGCTTGTGAGGACGATGTTCTTGCCCTTGAACTGGACGTTCTCGGCGTAGGTTCCTTCCGCAACGATGACCACGTCGCCGTTGGATGCGGCATCTATCCCCTCCTGAATGGTCTCGAGCGGCTTCTCGGGCGAAGTCCCGTCGCCGAACTCAGAGGCCCAGCCGTTCACGTACCACGTTCCGGCACAAGCGACGTTAGAAAGGCAGACTGAGAAAGCAACGATTGCGATAGGAAGCATGGTTCTCATCTCTTCTCCCTCCTTCTTTGAGGTTCATTTGCTGCCTCATCATTACATACACCGAAAGGCTCATGATCCTGCGCGCCGTGTGAGAGAATTTTGAGGTTCGTTTGCTGCTTCACCATTACATACACCGAAAGGCTCATCATCCTGCGCGCCATGTGCGAAAATTTTGTGGGACAGGCCCCCTTCCCGTCTTTGCGCCTTTGCGGTCCTGCCCCGCGTGCTGCGTGCGACTTTCTCCTACTCCCCTCGCCAAGCCGCCAGGGGGCAAAGGATGGGCGTTACACAGCGGCCATGGCAAGCCGCTTTTCCTCTTGACGCGCAGCCTTCACGGAGTAGACTAACAGTGAAGGGGTTAACGAAATTGGCATGAGCCATCTCAATATGCGGTAGGGGTGTCCAGATCAAGATTTCCGAGGGTCTGGGCCGCACCCGGAAAGGAGGGGTCACGATGGCTGGGCCACAACGCGATGGCAAACTACCTCCGCTCAGCGGGCCGGGGCACAGAGAGGGTGGCCAGAAGGCCGAGGCTCCGCCGCAGATCGAAGGCTACGAGGTTGTCGGGCCTTTGGGCGAAGGAGGGATGGGGACGGTCTGGCGTGCCGTCCAGGTGAACACTCGCCGGGAGGTTGCGCTGAAGATCATGGGGAGGGGATTTCTGAGGTCAGAGAAGGCCCTCGCTCGGTTCGAGCGAGAGGTGGAGCTAACCGCCCGCCTCCAGCATCCTAACATCGCCCGCATTTACGAGAGCGGTCAGAGCAACGGCACGCACTATTACGCCATGGAGCTAATCGAGGGCGTTCCGCTTGACGAATATGCCAGGAAAGAAGGTCTGGCACAACGGCAAATCCTACAGTTGATGCGGACGGTCTGCGAGGCGGTTCAGCACGCTCATGAACGTGGGGTCATTCATCGCGACCTAAAACCATCCAACATTCTGGTGACCCCGGACGGTGAGCCTCATGTCTTAGATTTCGGACTGGCGAAAGGGTTGTTAGAAAGGGATTCGGTCCTCACGCTATCTTCACAGGGGGAGCCGGCTGGCACGCCGGCGTACATGTCGCCGGAGCAGGCGGCGGGACGGTCGGAGGAGGTTGATACCCGGACGGACGTCTACTCGTTGGGCGTCGTGCTTTACCGGCTACTGACGGGTCAATCGCCCCATGACCTCTCAGGCACCCGCTACGAGGTGTTGCGGCGGATCGCGGAGGAGGAGGTCAGGCACCCGCGGGAGATCGCCAAAGATGTTGGCCGAGAGCTTGAGGCCCTCCTTCTCACCGCCCTGGCACACGATCCCAAAGACCGCTACCCCTACGCGGGGGGCCTCGCCCAGGACATCGAGAACTACCTGACCGCCGAGCCGCTGATTGCCAGGCGGCCAACTGTCGTCTATTTCCTCCGCAAGCGCATCAGGAAATATCGCGCCCGTGTGGCCGCCGCTTCTTCGTTCCTGGCGGTGCTTATTGGAGTGGCTGTCTATGCTCAGCTCCGCGTCTCGAGCGAGAGGGACAAAGCAGTTGCCGCGCGCAACAATCTTCAGAGGCAGGTGGACAAGACAAGGGCGGCGTACGATTTTCTGCGGGTGACCATCGTTGACCGCTGCTTCCAATTGGGCATCACGGGGCAGGCCGCTCTGGAGCTTGCTGCCGAAGAAGTAGAGAGAACCTACCCGAATCAGCCGGAATTTGAGGCGGCAGCTCGGATGGCGGCGGGAAGGATATACCTGTTTCTTGAGAGGTTCGACGCGGCCGAAAAACATTTTCGCCGCGCCATGGAGATTAACATCAAGGTACTTGGGGAGGAGCACCCGGATACTATCGAGTCCATGGGTTGCATGGTGATCATCTTGGCTCGGTTGGATAAACGGGACGAGGAGGAAGCAATCGTCAGGCGGGTTCTGAATGCTCGCCGCCGCGTCTACGGAGACACCCATCCGGATACGTTGCGTTCGATGGTGGACCTCGCTGGATTGCTTTGGGCAATAAAGGAGAATTACGCCGGGGCGGACGAAATCATCGGGCAAGTCGTTGACATTCGTCGGGAGAGGTACGGCGAGGAGGACGAAGACACGATGGTCTTGATGGAGCGACGGGCTTTCCTGTATGAGAATTGGGGACGGCTGGAAGAGGCGGAAGCCAGACGGAGAGAGATCCTCGAGATTCGGCGTCGTGTCTCCGGTGACCGCCACCCGGAAACGCTGGTGGCAATGAACTCTCTGGCTCGCCTGCTGCGACAGACTGGCAAGCTTGACGAGGCCCAGCAAATCAACCGCGAAATCTACAGAATACGCCGCGAAAGTCAGGGTGAGGACCACCCGGCGACAGTCTGGGCGAAAGGCAATGTAGATGATGTGTTCGCTATGCTGCCCGTAGCTGAAAGCGCGGCCGTCTTGGCTTACGATGGTTTTGACGGTCGCCTGAGCCTCGATTGGGACATACTCAAGCCCGATCCGTCGCACCACTCTTTATCGAAGAATCAGGGGAGCCTCACAATCACGACCCAGCATGGCGACCTTCAGTCCCATGACTATGAAAACGTGTTCCTTGTGGATTGTCCGGTGGCCAGCGGACAAGACTTTCAACTCACGACCTGTTTGCTGGGTGTCAGGCCCCTCGCCGATTTCCACCAGGCAGGCTTGATCTGCTACAACGACGACGACAACTGGCTAAAGTTAGTTTTCGGATGGAATACCACCACCATGACGCCCTCCTTCAACGTTGGGGCTGAGACGGGGGGTCACCTTGTCAACGTTTACTTTAATGCAAGTCCGGTGGGAGAGCGGGTCTGGCTTCGCCTCATCAAGCGAGGGAATCGCTACAGTCTCCACACGAGCCCGGATGGTCAAACATTTCTGCCGATGGCGCCCTTGATTTGGGACCTCAATGCAGTGTTCCAGGGTTACGCGGTATGGGGCGACGGCTCGGTTCGACGGGTGGGGCTTTTCGCCAACAACGGTTCAGGTCCCATTGCCGCTGAGATTGACGCATCGTTCGATTTCTTTGAGGTCAAGGCTCTCGTTGTGAAGGCGGAGCCATCAGACAGCCAGGTTTCTGCGGATAGGGAACAGGCAAATGCCGGTGAAGAATGACAAGACAACTGGAGGCGGGGCGAATGGAGCATTTCAGACCACGCATTGGAGTGAGTTCCTCGAGGCGCGCTCGGGCGATGAAGGGCAGAGGCAGAAGACGCTGGAGGACATTCTGAGCAGGTACTGGAAGCCCGTCTATTGTTATCTCCGCTGCAAGGGCTTCGATCGCGAGGCCTCAAAGGACCTGACCCAGGGTTTTTTTCACGAGGTTGTTTTAGGGCAGGGCCTGGTTCAGCAGGCCGATCGGGCCAAGGGGCGATTCCGGACATTTCTGCTGCGGTGCTTGGATCATTACACGGCCAACATTTTGCGCGACGAGGGAAGGAGGAAGCGAATGCCGGAGGGCGGGCTGGTACGCCTGGAGGGGATGGAGAGTCTGAAAATCCCCGAATCGGCCCACTATTGCACTCCCAGCGAGTTATTCGATTATGCATGGGCGTCGGCTCTTCTGGATCAGGCGCTCGCCGAAGTGGCAGCAGAATGTCGCCGTATGGGAAAGACCACACATTGGGCCGTCTTCAGGGACAGGGTCCTTCGCCCTATCATGGTTAATGCCAAGCCTCCCTCGCTGCGACGCCTCTGTGAGAAGTATCGCATAAGAAATAGAACCATCGCTTCCAACATGATCATCACCGTGAAGCGTCGCTTCCAGGTCATACTCAGGCGCCACGTGCGGCGATTCGTGGACTCCGATAGCCAAGTCTATGAGGAGGTCCGCCACCTGATGAGAATTTTCTCAAGAGGCGCGCAGGATCGCAAAGGAAGCAGTGTATGTATTCTTGAAGGAGGTGATAGTACCGCTGGTCGCTCCGACAACTGCCCTGAATCGGATAACGTGGAAGCCCTACCATAAGGAGAGTGCCTCTGTGCGGACGATCAGCGGCTTAACCCGTGAAAGAGGATACAACTTTCGGACTGAGTCCGCGACAGCTTGCTCGCCTCCTGGCGATCGGTATTGAAGGTATGCCCCCCCAGAAAAATCCGGGTTTTAACCGCTCGCCTGAGGAGATTCTCCAGAACATGCTCTCCGGCGAGCTTCCTCTTGACCCAGCAATTCCCGATTCCCTCCCTGCGGTTCTCAACTGGCCCTCTGATGAGGTCCTCGCCGCTGCCGGCCGCACCATGAGTAGCCTTCTCTTGGATTCCAGCACGGACCTTGCTGTCCTCGAAACGTTGAAGGACTATGCAAAGGAATTGGCTCGCCGCAGTGAGACAGAGGCCAAGCAGGCAGCGGCCACTGTCCTTTACTATGCCGCTATCGCCAGCGCCCTTGCATTCCATGGCCACAAGATTACCCAGCATTCCTACCAGAAGCTACACCAAGCCTATGCCGAACTCGAACAAAAGCCCTGGGTTCCGCCCGAGCTCAAGGGTCTATTTGAAAAGGCTCGGGCTATCTGTGGGCAGCGCAAGAAAGTCCCTGGATAGCAGTCCTATCACCTCTCCGCTCGAATGTTTCCGGCCACGTTTCTTGAGCCTCTTTCATAGTCCCGCCTGATAAAGTGTGCACTGTCTACAATCCGACGTTTTCGCCACCATTCTCGACCAGCATTTCGAAACCCTCGTTCGCATCCCGTGAGCTCTTTGGAAGACACCCCTTCCTCGTCGTGCTTGACAGACCACGCCTTCGATAGAAACGCCAGGTGGGTCGAGCATAGTGGCGGAACTGACGGATCGTTGACTATTCGAACGTTGAAAGGCGATTCTTGGTCTATCTGAGAGGGTGCGCGCGTAATGGCGAGACCTCAACAAGTCAGCCCCACCAAGTTCATTCTTCTTCGGTTATCGTATCAAAAAACTTGACCAGATTGCCCCGATCCTCGGTGGCGTTGAACTTGATGGCCGAACGAGGATGCTGATTCAGGAGCCCCGTAATCATGTAGGGTATGTCAAATCCCCAAAGAAGCTCCTTGCGAAGAGGCTCGATATGTTCCTGTATGCATTGGAGAACGGGCCTGAGGTGAAACTTTGGATTGTGAAGGAAACCAAGCAATAATTCGATGGGGCAATTGCCCGCCCCCCGGCCGAGACCTGCCATGCTCCCATCTATCATGTTAGCTCCCATGATGATCGCCTCAATAGTGTTGGCGAACGCTAACTGCTGATTGTTGTGTGCGTGCATTCCAACTTGCTTCTGGTTGGATTCAGCATAATGGAGATATTTTCGGATATAGTATTGGACTTGTTCACTGTAAAGAGCACCAAAACTGTCAACAAGATAGATGACATCCACGGCCGAGGCTGCCAATAGGTTCAGCGCCTCATTGAGTTCGTGTTCCTTGATGGTGGAAACCGCCATTAAGTTAATCGTAGTCGCGTAACCTTTATCGTGAGCATCCTTTATCATGTCTAATGCCGTAGGTATCTGATGAATGTATGCTGCAACCCGAATCATGTCGAGCACGCTTTGCTCTTTCGGCAGGATGTCGGTGTGGTAATCAGTCCGTTCGGCATCAGCCATAACAGAGAGCTCGAGTGATGTATCGTTCTCGCCGACGATGCGTCTTATGTCGTCCTCACAACAGAACTTCCACATGCCAAACTCATCTGGGGAAAAGATCTTCTTGGATGCCTTGTACCCCAGTTCCATGTAGTCAACGCCAGCCTCCACACAGGCATCATACACCCCCTTCACAGTTTGATCGTTGAACGCGTGATCGTTCATCAACCCTCCGTCGCGGATCGTGCAATCCAACAACTTGATCTCCGAACGGTAGGACACCCACCTCCCTGCAGCAGGAATATCTGGTTCCTTTGTTTTCAATTCAGTCATCAGAGTTCCTTTCCTCTTCGCTTTGACCATAAAAGGTTGTTTACCCGGAACTGATATAGGGCTGATTAAGGATAGTACAGTCCAGAGAAAAAGACTGGCACGAGCGATCTCGCTGCGCGGGCTCCCGATCCTCCACTTGCCGCCAACGTGGCAGCGTACGCCTGACTCATTCCTCCCGCGTCGAAACCTATTTTTGGTGCTGAGGCCTTATCGCGCTCGTTTTGCCCTTTGAGCTCCCTGACGACTTGCGATGCAGACGTCTCAGGGGGTCGGCCGGAGCGCCAACTGCTCTCGACGCCGGTCGAGAAGGTCCGCGTCAACGTTTGTGGTTTTCGTCGTCTTCGTGCCCAAGCAACTTCTGGGCGGTCGTATGTCAAGGTGAACTCTACCTTCCTCCGCCCGCTTTTAGTCCTTCTGCGTTTAACCTCCCATGGTGGCAGTAACGTCACGACATTATATTCTCCTGGCAGTGATTCTCAACCGGTTTTTTTCGCTGCTCGCTGTAGAAAGTCAGAAAGGCCCGCTGGGACTACCGTTCTGGAGTACCACACCAGGGTGATAACCCGATCACACGAAACGGGGGCCTCGGGCCTTCGGTTGCTCAGCCTCGCCCCAATGACGTTTTGCCTCGCTTTACTCAGTGCGGCGCGAGCAACCTATCATTACTCGCCTTACTTCAGAGGGCACGTTTCGCAATTTCGAAGTTTACGCCGCACAGTGCAAGTCTGACAATGTGCCGCTCTCGCGGGGTTCACGAGCGTTTTCCGCATTTTCGAAATAGTGCGGCACCCGAACCGCTTATCAATGGGGGCATCCCCTTCTTGTTCCGCCGCGCCTGACTGGCCCTGTCCCGTGGAGCATTAGGTGAGGTCGCCGAGCCTGGGAAGTGAGTCCAACCGATCTGCACGAACGCACACTGCCGGCAAGGACGTTATCAAACTGCTGCGAAGACGTTACTCCGGCCCGCCCAACAGGCCTTGGTGGAAGAAGACGGGCTTGTATCCTTTTTCCGTGACCCAGCGGATTGCGGCGTCGAGTCTCTGGGCATGGTCGGGAATGTAGTTGGCGTAGAACCGCCAGAAGTACTGCTCGTGGGTAAAAAGGTCCATTATTTCCGCAGTGTTCGGGTCTTTGGCCAGCGGCTCGAGCGCGGGCATGATACGTTCAGTTGGGGTCTCGTTGCAGACTATGTCGACTTTGGAAAAAATGATGCCGCTGTCGAAGTCCATGAGAGCATCATGTCGTGACAGATATTCGGACCGATCGTCGTCCAGAAAGTAATTGATGTCCCAGACGCCATTGTTGCGACGGAAATAGCCGCTGAGCACGCGGACTCCGCGCTCGGCGAGCGGTTTGAGGGCCGAGGGCCCAACCATCCCCCAATGGATGACCGTTGGGGGCGAATACGTCTGTTCGCCAGCGAACCGGCGGATCTCCTCACTCACCTTCTCCAAATCCGCGATCAACTTCTCGGCGGGGGCGTATTGGTATGGCCGGTCGGGCAGGTTCGCATACGCGTGGAAGGCAAGCTTGAGCCAGTCGGAGTTGTCTTTCCACTCACCTTTGTAACGGTCAGGAAATTGGGGCAATTCAAATCCGTCTTCGCTCGCGTAGTAGATGTTCAACACAAAGCGTGTGCCGTACTTGCGGTGCAGGTCGCGCAGCATGTTGAGGTAGAAACAGTCAAAGAGTGAGTCGTAGTTTTTCTGAGCGACGTCACGCAGGAAGAAGCTGTTATCATCGATCGAGAAGCGGTACCGTGGCCGGGAATGCCTGTCCCACAGCACACGCACGCGATGCTCCTGGCGTCCAAAGCTGCCTTCCGATGCGGCGACGATTTCTGTTTCCCTTTCGCGGAGGGCAACCTCGGATATGAATTGATTTCCTGCGCGTCGGGCTGGCTTTCCATTAACCGTCACACGGGTGTCCAGGGGCGCCTCGCCAGTTACACGTATCTTCAGTCCGCCGTTCACTTCCTCTCCGTGCCTTCGGTTCAAAATCGCGCCGTGAAATGGTTCTTCGATCGTCAGCGCCGAGGATGCCCCCGCGCGCGTAATTCTGGAACTTCCCAGGATGACCGCCGCTGTACCGGCTGCCGTGCTCTGAAGAAACTTCCGTCGTGTCATTCCCTCGTTTTTCATTATCCCTTCTCCCTTTGTGGTCCGAAGGCTGAACACCCTCTGCCTCTTCCTGGCAGGTTACCGGGGACCGACATTTGTTCCGTGCACACCCGCTTTATAGCATGCACGCTGCCGTACGTGTCAACGGCATCTCACCCGCGGTGCCCCGACACCTAATCATCGCTGCCGACCGGCACATGCAAATGCGCAACCGCCGTGAAGCCGTGCCGGTCGCTGCGTTCGACGCGCACCAGGTAGTCTCCCGCCTTCTCATAGTGGTGGGCTGTTACGGCATACCCATCCCTGGCGAGGGGATTCACGTTGCCGTCGGACACGACCCTTACCGGAGGGCTGCCGTCGCCAAAGTCCCACTTCTCACTCCCTGGGGTAGTCCGGAAGCTTCGCACCTTGAATGTGACTGGGTCTCCGGGCCGGATTCCGAGGGTTGGCGCGTAAGCCGCATGAATTGTCGGCGGCAGCAGATCAGGCTGTGATTTGTCAATGACCTGGACGACAGCGAACTCGTAGTCAGCTTGCCCTCGGCCGTTAGTAACCTTCAGAATTTCGCTGTACGTGCCGGGGGCGGACGTAAGTCCGCTCGACTCTTGATCCGATCGCTTTGCTCCCGTCCGTGAACGTCCACTCATAGCTGGCAACCTTCCCGGAATCGCTGCACGATCGCGTGCCATCGAGCGTGACCGGCTGGCCGACCCAAGCGAGGTGGTGTGGTCGAGCGACAGCTACCAACCGAGGAGCCTACTCCTGACGGTATGCTTCCCAGGCAAAGGCGTAGGCCTCTTGCGTACCCCACTTGCCTGACGGTTGCCGACTCTGGATGTCAAAGTGCAGGTGTGACCATCCGCCGCTCCCACCCTCCTTGCCGAGCACGCCAATCTTCTGCTGCGTGTCACTGGCGAACCAACGCTGCTTGACCGGATAAACGAACGTCCGCGGCGCGATCAGCGCAGAACCGGCCGGCCATAACCTCAGCCTGGCGTCCTTAACCAGTCCCCAGGCGTCCGCATTGCTGCTGGCAAGGTACCCCTCCGTGGCCGGGCAGTCCACCTGCACTCCGGACACCGTGATGGGAAGGTGATACCGGGCCGAAATGACGGTAACCTGCTGGCCGTTGACTTCCACCTTTACTTTGGCTTCACGCACCGCCGAGCGCACAGCGTCACGTAACTCTTCGATGTCAACCAGCTTCACCTGGGCCGTGGTTTCATCGCACAACTCTATCGTCTGTGACTCCCCCACTTGAAGGTCAACGACCCGAACCAGTGGCGTCCGAGTCACCCGACGGGCAGTTGCCGCCGCTGCTTGCGCGCTATAAGTAGTCACCAAGACAACAGCCAGAAGAAAACCCGCCACAACCCCCTTTTTCGCGAAAGAACAAATTGCTCACCTCTTCGACTATCGGTAAGTTTCATCCCGCAGCCTCGTCTGCATTGTATTGAGATAGCCTGGTCAGGCCAAGATTTTCGGTGAAGACAAGGCGAGGAAAACTGACCCCGCGGAACGCGGGGCAAGGTAACTGTCCAACAGTCTTTCTTCTTACGCGCCGATAGGAAGCGAAAGAACAAGGAAAGCTTTTCATCTCCGCCTTCCTCGCTTAAAGTGGAGCCGCGTGACGATGGCGGCGGAGTACGGCAAGAAGGCCGAGGAATGGTCTCCGACCAACGTTGTCTGGATTCTGATTCATTCGACTTTCACTTCAAGGTTTCGATTACTCACTGCCAGCCGATGCATGCCGGGTTGAGACAGCCGAACCTCGAAGGACACCTCGTCGGAGTTGCCGTCTCTGGCCCACGCCCACTTGCTGTCGACAGGATGGTCGTCCACCAGTAGCGTCACGCGGCTGCCATCGAGGAAGGTATTGGCGATGGTCGCGCTCACCATGACCGGCTCATCAGCCTTCGCCTCGGCGCTCGAGATGGTCAGATTCCGGCAATCGTAATCCGTCTGGATATTCCAACCGCCTACTTCCAGAACAGGTTCTGCTCCAGCTAAGTCGGTGGCAGCGAAAGTGGCCGTGACTTCGCGCGATTCATGCGGCAGGAGGCTGAAGTAGTTGTCGGACCAGAAGACGGGGAGGACCTCTTCACCTCGCGGACCCTTGGTGACGGCCAATTGAATGAAGAAGGCCAATTGATCGGTCGGGTTATTGAGGCGTGCCCGGACGATTCTATCGCCGCCGCAGGCTTCCACGTTGTAGCTTGTGTTCAATTTCACTGGCGGGAGCTTCTGCAACGTCTTGAGGCCGTCCGCCGACCTCTCGGCCAGCCAGTAAAAGTTGTCAGAAACCAATTGTCCGTGCCTGTCCTTCAACTCCAGCTTCACAAAGGCAACCGGCGACGAGCCTGGCACGTTCTCTAAGAGGAAGACTTCGCGGTAGGCATTTGCGGGAGCGTCGAGCTTGGCGGCCTTCTCCCAACGCAATTTCGCGTCGAGGTCGAAGACGCGGGCGGTCACTTCCAGGCCAGGCTTCGGCGCCAGGCGCGTGTTGATGACGCTCACCCCGCCAAAGGCGGGGCCGGGCGGGTTCAACTGGACGTGCAAAGGTTCACAGGCCTTTTTTATGTAGAACCAGCTAACCATCGGCTTGAGATACCAATCGAAAATCTGCCACTGCACGCTCGGCTCACAGGAATTGATTTTCCATTGAGTAAAGCCACTGCTGATGTCCCACATCCGGTGGTTCACGGCCTCAAACATCGAGCGATGCTGGTCGGCGGTGACGAGATGCCCTTTCCAGCAATAGTCGGCCACGCTCTCTGGCTCACCGTGCAAGCCGCGCAGGGCCTGGTCATAGCCTTTGTAGTAATGATTGGCGCCGTGGTGCGCCCAGGCGGCGTCGAGCGGGAACAGCTTTTCGCCGCTGCTTCGGGCATTGGCGTTGGCGATGAACTTGCTCAGGCTGCTGATGGGCGGCAGGGACGCCGAACCGCTTTCCATCATGAACATCCAGTTCCGCGCCTCGCGCACCCATCGGAAATACTGAACCGGTTCAGCCCAGGAGTAGGACGCGCCGATGTCGGTCATGCCGGTGGGCAGGTCTTTCTTGAACCAGTCCGGCACTTGTTTACGGTCGCTGGGGAAAGACGCGGACGGGATGAACCAGCGAGTGCCGTCCAGCGTCAGAATGTGCCGCCGCCACATCTCATAGATTTCCTGCGTGGTGTCGCCCTCGTTCATGGCCATGTACATGATGAGGCTGGGATGGTTGCGGTAACGCTTCACTACATCCACGGTACATCGCTCCAGCAGCGCGAAGTCGTCCGGGTAAGGCGTGCCCGGCCTCAGCCAATAACACGAATAGAAACAATTGCCGAAGAGAATGCCGTAGCGGTCGCAAAGCGCGAGGAATGGCTCCGGCGGATTCGGGATGTCCTCGAAGTAGATCAGGTTTAAGTTGGCCTGGGCGTAGTAGCGGATCTCCGTCTCCATCCGTCGCGCATCCCAGTCGAACATCAGTTCCGGCTGAATGTAGCCGCCGCGGCAGAGGATTTTCTGGCCATTCACGAGGACACGCCGCCCGTGCCAGCCATTGACCTCGTGCATCTCGTGACCAACCTCGCGGACGCCGAAGGTGACTTTCCTGTCGGACGACACGGCGCCATTTGTTTCAAACTGGAGCACCAGATCGTAGAGATACTGCTCGCCATAATGTGCCGGCCACCAGAGGCGGGGGTTCGTCATCACCAGCTTGGGTTCGATGGTGACCGTTTTCGTTTCATTCGGGCCGAGTTCCACAGGCTGCGCGAAGCGCAGGTCCGTTCCCGCGATGGCGCCGCGCAGCACTCCTTTCACCGGTGCCGCCGTGCCGTTGGTCAACTCCGCTGACACCGTCAGCGTGGCGCGGTTCGTTTCCGGCAAAGGCAGGTCGGTGGCGACAAACGGATGGCGGATGTCCACCGGCCCCGTGAACTCAATCCACACATTTTGCCAGAGGCCCATGTTTCGGTCCGGCACGGTCATCATGCAGTCGTAGCCGATGGTCATGATTTCGGTCACATCGCGCATGATTTCCTTGCCCACGTAACCCCGGTCCCGGCCCAAGACTTCCAATTGCGTATCCGGTGTGCCCGGATGGTCCACGGGATAAATCTTCACCGCGAGCATGTTCACGCCGACCCTGGCGTGCTCGGTGATGTCGAACTGAAACCGCTGAAACATGCCGGCCATTTTTTCGCGGTCGGCGATTTGCGTGCCGTTCACCCACACCTCCGCGCGGTAATTGATGGCGTCGAAATGAAGCCACACACGCTTGTCTGGCGGAAGCGACGGCAACTTGAACTCCGTGCGATACCAATACGGATCGCGCCACGGATTTCGTTTGTCCGGGAGGTAACTGAACCTTGATAAATCGTGCTTCTGATTGAACTCGTCCGACGAATCGGGAATCTGGTAGGCGTTCAAAGCGACGCGAGGGTCCGGATAGACACCGTTCTTCACAAGCGCGCTCAGCACCGTGGATGGCACTGCCGTCTCGAGCCACTCCTGCGGCTTGTAGCCCCCCGTCGAGATGCGCTCACCGTCTTCCTGCACAAGCATGGAGGACTTCAACTGCCACCCCTCGGCAAGCGACAGGCGTTGCCCGGGGTGCACTGTTTTGGCAGCTTGCCCTGCAACGCTACCGGCGGCCTTCAGGTCGTCCATCAGGTTGGCCCATTTTCCGATGGTAATGTCCTCGGCCTGGAATGCGGACGTGACCTTCGGCCAATTTACGTGTTCCGGTTTGGTCGGGAGTTGTCCCCGGGCCATTGGCGCTACGAAAATCGCCACCATCCCGACGACCCATGCGTCAGCCTGTTTCACTGTATCGCTCCCTCTCGAGGCTGAGGGCCTCACGCAAATCCAGCCTTTAACTTGTCTACTCCACCAGTCCCTCACCAACAAAGTATGCCCCACCGAAGGATTCATGCATACCATCTCGTATGATGAATGTCCACTTCTTCGCCTTTTGCCTTCCTTTAGGGTCACGGTTGATTTTTCCCCTGGACGCAGTGGGAACGCTCGCAACCATTCGGGAGGAAAAGCTGAATGTCTTCCTTCCGATTCTAATCGTACGAGACGAATTGAAAGGCCTGGGCAGCAGGGGAATCAGAGTCTTTGAATGAGACTCCGCTCGGAGACTACCGGAGATGGTCGTTAGCGACTTGAGGGCTGAACTTGGCAACAGCCGAGTCCGAGAGACCTGGGCGTTTGCGGAACCCGGGGTGAAATCATGAGCCGGCTAAACACGGTGGCGGAGCGTCGAGGAACGTTGAGCGACGTAAAGCAAAAGTCCACGCGTGTTCGTGTTCGCAGAGAAAGAGATTCTGGGTGCTAAGAGGCTTCGTCTGACAACCAAAAAAGAACGCACAGATTTGTGACCCCTGATGCCTTTGTAATAGATTTCCTCACCCTTGATTACATGCTTGCTGGAGCCCTTTTCGCAACTAATCTCGACAGGACTTCAAAATCTCGTTTTGGCTGCCTTCGGCCCTTTCGATCACCCTTTTCTCTCGCTGTGCTTGACACCTTGCTCCCTCAGCAGAAGCGCGATGTGGTCGAGTTGAATGGAGTATCGAACAGCGTCGGGTACGTGACCGCAAACAAACCTGGTAGTTGCGAGCCTCCATGTTGGCCAAAATCGGGCGGGGCAGATTCGTCGTTGCGGAGAGTTCCCTGGCGCCGGTAGACCAAGGTTCTCCGCCGTAAGACTCCGGCGACTCCGAAAGCCCTTTGTCGAAGGCGCTGCCACCAGGCATCACGAAGTTAACTGTGCCAGAACGGCTGTCGTGTACTTCATGGGCGTGCTGTTGATGGGGGGCTTACTGTTCCCCGGGAAAGCCAAGATGGAAACGACCTCCTCTGTTTGCGGGTTAGCGGGCTTTCATTTGAAACAGTGAGACCCGTCTTGACCCGATTAGGATTTGGAACGCCGTCCGGCGAGAGTAGAGGTGGGTACGGCGCACTTTGAGAAAAATCTTGTTCGCAATCTGGGGGCGGAGGGATCTTATTATGTAGGGAAGCCGAAGGGCGCTGTGATGGAACGTTCTGAGCAGGCAGTTAGCGATAGAGAATTGATGGAGGATTTCGCTCGGGAAGGTCGCGAGGAATCCTTCAACCTCCTTGTACAGCGACACAAGGCGGGTTTGTTCAACGTCGCGTATCGGGTGTTGTACGATAGACACGCCGCCGAAGACGTGGTTCAGCGGGTTTTCATCCGCGCCGTGGAGCGGAAGACAGAACTAACAGAGGTGGAGTCACTGAGGTCGTGGCTTTACAAAACCGCACTTAATCTATCTCTTAAGATGAAGCAAAGGGCAAGAAGTAGGAGCGATCGTGAAAAGGCTGTGAGAGTATCCCCGTCACCGGAAAGTCCTCGGGATGCGGCCGCGAGGGCGGAGCAGCGAGAAGAGCTGGAGCTGGCACTGAGAAAGCTCAAGGACGAACTGCGCCTTCCTTTGGTGTTCCGCTACTTACAGGGCATGTCGCAGGCAGAGACGGGCGAGATCATGAGCCTTTCTCCGGATGCCACCCGGATGCGGATAAACCGTGCATTGAAAAAACTCCGGGGCTTGCTGAAGAAGCGAGGCCTGTTGATGTCGCTTCTCGCCTTGGAAGAGGCGCTGAGGAGCCTTCCAGCAGAAGGTGTCTCGGCGAATTTCCTGGCATCAGCAACTTCGATCGTTAAGGCGGCATCGGCAGCAGGAGCTGCGGCGAAAGCTGCGATAACGACGACGGCCGTGGCAAAGGGAGGATTGGCCGTGACGGCGAAAGCCAAGATCGCCATCGGTGCGGGTGTAGTGGTGATCCTGGCGGGTTCAATCACGTATTTCGCCACCAGGGTTCCGGAAAGAACGCATAGAGCGCCTCGCGCTGCTGTTCCGCGGGCGTCCCCGCAGCAACGTCGAGAAAAAGTCATCGTGAAAGCCGACGAACGCGAGCCGTCGGTAACCGCCCGGCCGGCTCAGAAGGGCTTCCTGTGGGGGCATGTGGTTGATGCAGCAGGCAAACCACTGCCGGGAGCGCTCGTGGAGGCGGGAGTGTTCGAAGGAGTCTCACCCGACTACCTGACCGAGAAGCGATTGGTGCAAGGTTCCGTAACAGATTCAAACGGTGAGTTCCGCTTCTCGGAAAAAGGGGCACTAAATGATGCCACGCTGCTTCTGGAGAAGATTGATAGGTCTCTCTCTGAAACGTTACATAGTCTGTTAGTCGTGTCGAAAGAGGGGTTCCTGGCAACGCGGCGCGAGGTTAACCTCAGTTCGCCATCGTCACCGTACAGGATCGTCCTTAAAAGGCCGCCACAGGTCAACGGAATCGTCGTGTGGGAGGAAACAATGGAACCCATCGCTGGTATTCAGGTCGCCTGCACGGTGCGAGGAAGCGATGTGGACATTTACGAAACGCCCGACGCCGAAGACCGAACTGAAGAGGACGGAACATTCACCATAAGCGTCCACGCCGAGGGGGGAGCTCGCGTGCAGGCGCGGTTCCATGAACCCTACGCAAGTTGCTATGCGAGCAAGCCGACAGAAGCCGAGATCACGCTTGTAGCGGGAGAGGCCATTCCAAATGTTGTTCTGACCGTTCAGCGTGGGTCGGCGACGATTATCGAAGGCAAGGTCTTGGACGCGTGGGGAAATCCCGTGGTTGGCGCGAAGGTTCAGTTGTCTACGGACAAGAATGCCAGCGACCCGGGCGTGTCGAGGGAGGATGGCGGATACCGACTGATCGTTGCCAAGGTATGGCCTTATCAGAGTTACTTTCTCGAGGGTTGGCCGGAGAAGCCGGCTGTTTCCGTCATGGGCGAGGGACATTGGGGGACGTTCGTGGTTCCTGAAGGATGCCGCGATGTGCTCTTTTCCGGACCATACCCTTCGTCGGTAACCATGGTGGAGGGGGGAGAAAAGCGGGAGTGGAATCCGGAGTGGACGCCGCCATCAAACGCGCCGCCGGAGCGCCTCGTTGCGATTCACGATGACTATCAGATCGGCATCGTCGGAGTCCCGCTGTTAGGCCCTGGGCAGATACGCCGTGATGTGGACATATTTCTGCGGAAAGGGACGAGGGTTTCGGGGAAGGTTGTGGACAATACCTATCAGCCGCTGGCAGGGGCTGAGATAACGATCGAGGTGACCTCGGAGGAGAATCCTGTTCTGATCGAGAACGACAATAAGTTCATCAGGGAGCAGAAAATCATCTCTGAGGAGGAGGGCAGCTTCGAAATCTGCTTTTTGCGGGAAGGAAGTTATCGGCTGACTGCCTCCCACCCGGACTGCGCCCGCCAGAAGAAGGAACTTCAGCTCCAGCCCGGTCAAGCGGTGGAAGGATTTGATTTCGTTCTGGCAAGGAGCGTGGGCTTCATCCGGGGGAGGGTCCTGGACAAGTATGGCTTCCCGTGGCCGTACGGGAGGGTGCAGACTTATGTCCATGACGGGACTGAATTGGTCAGGGAATGCGCGGCTGAAGTGGAAGAGGACGGCACCTACGAGCTGACCAAGCTCGATCCCGGCAAATATAGCCTCCGGCTTGAAGTGTCCAGTGACTTTCCCGAGCCTGAAGGCATTCTCTGGGCGACGGCTCTCAGGAATACTTCGGCGAACACGGAAGGCAACGACGTCATTGTGATGGAGCTGCCTGCCGGATCACTGAGAGTGAGAGTTGTGGACCGGGCGAACCTGCCTGTGGAACACTTCGATTTCTGGGGTCGTCCGTTGAGGTTGACCTACGGGGCCAACGCGATCATCCAGGACAAATACTCGGGAGCTCTTTACGAGAGTCCCAGCACGCTGAAGAAGCGTAACCGCGCCGGGAGGCCGGGTGAGTTCTTCCTTCAGAAGGTGGCACCGGGAAGGTACTCCATCAGCGTAACGGCCCATAGGTACGGGACGAGCTCCCAGGAAGTCGAAATCGAGGCCGGACGGGAAACGGACGCGACCTTCGTGCTGGGGGAAGTGGGGGAGATGTAGGGCGTTCCATTACGGGTATGACGTCGTCAGCAAGGAATAGGCAGGTGGTTCACGGCGAGACAAAAGCGCAAACGCAAGGTCCCGTGACCACAAATGGGAACTGCTCGTAACAAGGAGCAAAGATGATGAGAGGCATCACTGGACAAAAGAAAAGGACTTGGAGGTATCGGGGCTTGCATGTGGGCGCACTCCTGTTTGTTGTTGCCCTGGCGCTTGCGTGCATTCTTCCCGCGGGAAGGGCGGAGCAAGGGGCCGCGCAGGGCAGCACTGTAGGCGCGAGCTTTTTGTCGTCCTCCGGGCCAGCTAAGCGGAACATTCCGAAGCAGAATCTGGAGATTCCCGAGGAACTCAAAGATTGTGCGTAGAATCTGCGGAAAATCTACGCAGCCCTTAAGAAATACGAAAAGGACAAAGGCACGGTACCCGATTGGCTTTCCGATCTTGTCCCTGACTATCTCAGTGGTGAAGTGCTCTTCTGCCCCGACGATGCGAGCCACAGGACGAGGTATTGGCCGGATCCGAAATTGCCATGCAGTTACTGCTACGAGCTCTCCCCGAGCCGATTCGTCCCCGAGCTGCGCGGGACAATGCGCAATCACAAGGTCCTCCAGCGCGGCCTTTTCGGAGATGTTGTGCCGGTCGTTCGCTGCTTCCACCACAGCCGTGTGCTCAATCTGGCGTGGGACGGGCGGGTCTATACGAGTGCCCTCAATTTCGAGCACTTGTTCATCCCCGGCTACACCAGCGACATGCTGTTCCGCGGGGAGGCGCCGAAAGCGGCGCAGCTCGGCCCAGAAGGTGAGGTTACTTACCAGGCGGACCTGGAAGCCTTTCTTCAGGAAATGGACCGCACCTATCCCTTCTTCGACCTCAAGGGCATCCGGAAGGATTGGGAGGCGACGAGCAATCGCCTCCGGGAGGAAGTCAAGGAGTGCAAGTCGGACGAGGACTTCCTCGAGATTGTCTTGCAGGCAATTCGATGCCTGCGAGACGGCCACATGGGAATCAGAGATGCAAAGGCCCCGCTTCCACGGCCATCTCCCAAATATTGTCCCGGCATCAGCTTTCTTCCGGCCACGAATGAACGTGTGGTGGTCATGTCCGGGCGAGAGGAGCCCGATCCAGCCCTGAAAACCGGGGCAATTGTCACAGAGGTAGACGGCGAGGATGCCCGGCGCTACCTGGAAGACCCAGCCAGGGCCGCGTGGGCCGAAGGCGGCCACTTCTCCAGTCCGCAGCGGGCACGGCTCTATGAGTTCCGCATCCCTCTTCGCGGCGAGAAAGGCGAGAAACACACAATTACAATCCTTGCCGACGGGAGGGAGCGAGAGGTTGAGCTGACATCGGACGTTGAAGCGAGCGGCTGGCCGCATTGGTATAACCGGCCTGCGAATCTGAAGCAAGTGGGGTCCTGCTCCTATACGAAGTTGCCGAGCGGAGCCGGCTACGTTTACCTCCGCCGCATTGATCCGAGCACGGGGCCCGGCCTGAAAGAAGCTTTCTCCACCTACGCCGATGCGAAAGGATGGATCATTGATCTGCGGGGAAACGGCGGCGGTAACTACGACAACGCCCTGTTTGAGGCGCTCAAGTCCTTGCCTCGTCCATTGGCTGCCATTATTGACGCGGGCTGCTTCTCGGCCGGCGAGACTCTGGCGCGCGATTTTGTCCGGTATGGCAACGCGCGGCTCTTCGGGTCGCAGACCGCCGGCTCCTCGAGCAGAAAGCGAGCTTGGACGTTTCCGAGCGGAATCGCCGCGATCTCGGTCGCGGTCCGCAGCCACTGGGGAATCGCCGGGCAGCCGATCGAATTCAGCGGCATCGAGCCAGACGTCAAAGTCGAAGCGGTTCCCGAAGAAGTGGCCCAGGGTTTGAACTCCGCCATTTGCAGAGTCGAAGAATACTTGAAGCACCTACAAAGTACGGCCCCTCCTCCAGCGGAGCGCTCAACAGACCCGGCTAAAGGTGCGGAGGAACCAGGGGTACTCCGAAACCAGGGGCCGTCACCAAGCAGGAATCTCCGCCTGCTGTGTCGGATTTCCGCCGAATGAGAAGTGGTTGCCGTGAACCTTGTTTGTCCGATCGTTTGGCGTCAGGAGTCTTGAGTTTACCGATGTCAAATTTGATCCAGGGCGTGAAGGGAAAATGGATTCGGGTAAAGGAATATCCCCTGAACCCGAAAAAATTGGAGTCCATGCGGACGTTTGACATGTGCATGCGTGTTCACTGACATTTGACGTTCGCGCGGTCGCTCTATCGGGCCTGTCAACGTGTTCAGGCGGACGCGCGATTCAGTTTGGAGGGCATGGCTATGCGACTCCATAAGAGCAGCATGGTGATTCTGGCAGGACTGTGCGTCATCATCATCATTGTGGTTCTTGCGATTAAGAGGGAGCCGCGAATGCCAGCGGCGTCCCCTCCAACGGAAGTGAGTGCGGAACCATCCCCCGGGGAGCGCCAGGCACCGCCAGAGATTCTCCGGCGGCAGGACTTCCTGTGGGGTCGGGTCGTTGATGCGGAAGGGAATCCGGTGGGCGGGGCGACCGTGGAGGCCGGGGTGTTCGCGGGGGAGTCTCCGGACTCTCTGACTCAAAAGGTATTTGTTCTCAGCACGACGACCGATGTGAAGGGCGAGTTTGAATTCCGGGACAGTGCGGCATTCTCGCCGGTGAAGGAAATTCTTGAGGCGAAGGAAGGGATTTCCCACTGGCTGGGAAAAGGATTGCAGAGTCTGCTGGTCGCATCCAGGGAACGTTATTTCGCAGCCAGACACCCGATTGATTTTGGATCACCGACGGGACTGCACAAGATCGTCTTGAAGAAATCGCCGGAGGTCAGCGGACATGTCGTTTGGAAGGAAAGCCAGGAGCCTTTCGCGAGGGTCAATGTAGTTTGCAGGCCGGAGAAGCCCGACTTGTATTCCCCTTCCACGGTGGAGTGTCGGAGTGACGAAGACGGACGTTTCAGCTTAGCTGTCCCTGCCAGAGGACCGGCTGGTGTCGGCGTAGAAGGCTGGCTGCCATTTACAGCGTTCGGATTGGCAGGCGCGAGCGCGGATGTCACACTCGTTCCGGGAGAAAGAATCTCGGACCTCATCCTGACGGTCGAATTGGGGTCGGGTACGATAATCGAGGGGAAGGTGCTGAATGGTGAAGGAGAGCCGGTGCCGGGTGCCGAGGTTCGGCTGTCTACGGACAAACGCGTCGGTTCGGAGTCACGCTCACAGGACGACGGAACATACTGGCTCGCAGTCCCGAAAGATTGGCCCTACCAGAGCTATTTTGTTGAGGATTGGCCGGGCAAGCCAGAGCTTCGTCAGGTATACCACGGAGCGACTCTGTGTGTTGTGCCTAAGGAGGGAGGCCAGCCAGCCGCTTCAGAATCAGGGTGGGAGTGGACGCCGCTCTGGGGTCCGCCGCTGCATGCTCCCCCGGAGCGTCTTGTTGCGATTCATCCTGATTATGCGATCGGGGTTGTCGAAGTTCCCTTCTTGGGGGTTGGACAGGTGCGACGGGGCGTGGACATCGTCCTGGACAAGGGAGCAAGAGTCTCGGGGAAGGTTGTGGACGACCGCGCCGCGCCCGTCGAAGCGGCAAACATCGAAATCAAGGTGGCGCCCGAAGGCAGTCCTGTCCTGATCAAAAACGACAACGAATTTATTCGTTGGGAGAAAATCACGTCAGGCAAGGAGGGGACCTTCGAGGTCTGTTTCCTGCGGGAAGGAATCTATGAATTGACCGCTTCTCATGATGATTGCGACCCGGCGACGAAGAAGCTTGAGCTTGCACCTCACCAGGTCGTGGAGGGCTTCGATTTCGTCCTGGTAAAGAGGACAGGTTTTATCCGGGGGAAAGTCTTCGACCAGAGTGGTAATCCATGGCCGCAGGGCAACGTCAGAGCCGGGACCGGCGATTACTCGGGTTTGGGCAGAATGTACGAGGCGGAAGTAAAGAAGGATGGAAGGTACGAGCTGAACGACATGAAAATCGGGAACTACAACCTCTGGCTCGACCTTTCCGCGGCCCATGTGGAAGTTCAGGGTGTTCTCTCGGCGACGTCCCTCAGGAATATTCCAACGGGCACCGAAGGCGCCGACATCGTCGTAACGGAGCGGCCTGCGGGATCGCTGCGGGTGCAGGTTATAGACACCGAGCAACAGCCGATCGAGAGATTCTTCATTCGGTGCTGTCCCCTGAGCCTGGCTTACGGCCCAAGCGGGCTTGCCCCGGAGCCCCTGACCGACAAGGGGGATGTTATTCAGGTTGGCTCCGAAGGTTCCTTCTCTATGGGTGAGATGAACGACAACGATCCTTACGCAAGCGACGCGAAACATTCGGCCGTTCTCTTGTGCAGGCGTGAAGTCGTTTCGGAATCGGGCGAGTTCATAGCGGAGAGGGTGGCGCCCGGAAGATACTTTGTGTCTGTGAGGACAGACAAGCACGGCGAGAAGTTCAAGGAAGTGGAGATCGTAGCCGGTCCAGAGACCCACGTGGTCTTTGAGTTGGAAGGTCTGGGGCGCCTCGAAGGGATTGTGGTTGACAGCTCCGGCCAACCTCTTGAGGGAATTGATGTGAGAGCCCTGAGCATGTCGGACCTCCTTTCTATGCCGGACGAACCCACCACGAGAAACATGGTCCTATCTGGCAGCCCAGGAAGGTGGGCCAAGTCCGGGCCGGACGGGCGGTTTGCGTTCGAGAACCTGGAGCGAGCGGAGCACCGCATCATCGCCGAAGCTACGGACGGACGGAGCGTTTTCGCTGACGTGGACCTCCGAGAGGATGGCCAGGGGTTCGTGGAGCTTGCCCTGACACAAGGCTCAAGCAGCATTGAGGGATATGTTTGGGGAGAAGATGGCAGGCCGCTTTCGAAAAGGATGGTGGCACTCCAGGGTAATCATCAAAGCCTCCGGACGGAAACCGACCAACAGGGCCACTACATTTTTCGGGACTTGTTCCCGGGACGGTATCTGGTCAAGGGTTGGATCGGTGCCATGGGCGGGTGGGGGGTAGGACCGTGCCGAGGGCAGGAAGTTGAGCTGGACGAAGGGGGGCGAGCCTCCGTTGACATTATTGCCTCCGGGGATGGGGAGATCGAAGGCAAGATTTCTCTGGCCGGCGACGCTGCCCGAGCAGCGGCGTGGTCTGAGGCCGGTCCCTTCAAAAGCCTAACCGACTGCGGCAAGAAACTGGTGCTGAGGGAGGTGACTGATCGCGGAGTTGTCGGAAAGCGGGAAATCAGCCTGCCCGTTCCAGGAGAGACTTTCCAATTCAATAGAATTCCGGCCGGGACCTATGAGATGCGGGAGTACTTCACCGTAAGGTTCGACCCCGAGCCGGCTCCCATTTTCAGTGTCGGTGGGGTTCGCCTTATCGAGGCGTCAAGCAGCCAAACAAGAGGCCGCCGCGCGCTATTCACCTCCGAGCCTCAAATCGTCCAGTTGGTTTCGGGTTCAAGGGCTTCTATCAATTTGACCGTTTCTCGGGCATGTTTCTCCCACTACCGGATTCCCGACCCCACAATCTGTGAAAAGCAGGCCATTTTCGTACCTTCCAGGGATTGATAGAAAGAGCAGCAGTGGTGTTCGGAAGCATCTGGGGCGCGGAAGCAATGTGTGAGGTGGAGAGGATATTATTCATTATCAAAAACCGACAGCAATGCGCCGTCCGGTCGCTGGCTGACACGTCAATCACGCGACGACACTCCTCTTTTAGAACGATTGTGAGAAAGAGGGAAGAATCTCAGGGAAACGGGAAATCGCCCACCTGTTCGGCCCAGAGAGCCGTAGCTTTATCGCCGAGGGCAGGTTTGTTCTCGGGGCCTTGTTGTGGCCGCCGTTCCGGCTGGCAGGTTTCCATGTTGTGGCCATCCCCACACCATCAGCGCTGTCCTTTTTACGCGGGAGGGACAGTAAAGTCCGAGACAACGTTGGCACCTCCACGACAGCGTGGTCCATGGCGGCCGTAGGCTTGTCCGGCGCTCCCTTGTCGAGCCAGCGAAAGCTATCGGCCGCCGACTCCCCCTCCCCTCTTTGATGATCGGATATCCAGAGCCTCAGCCATGCCTCAGAAAACTCAGGCTCCCGCTGTCAGGGGAGTAGCTTAAACGCGGAGAGGAGTTGCCCAATTCCCGCTGAACCGAGACAGCTATCTCCAGGGCCTCTCGCGCATTTGTTCCTTCAATCGCTCCCTGTTCATTCCCTGAAACCTCCTTTACTTCTCCCAATTCTCCGCTTCTTCGCTCTAACTATGATAGCATCTCGCCCCCGATCCTGCCTCGCAACCGCAGCCGCACCCGGAAAACTCCAGCTATTGAAATCGGATTGTATCTCTGGCATTATTCAATCCATAGGGCATGGCAACACCATCCGTGAAGTCGCATGGGAGATCCGGGATTCACGTGTCGGCAGAGCGGCCGGATAATCCGTATATCATTTGAAAAACTTGTCAGGCATGCTTAACAAAGGCCTAATGCACAGATGGCCTTATCCATCGCAAAGGATCACCGGCGGAAACAGCAGAAAGCCAGTGATGTGATTCTGTCCGAGAGCGGGGTCGCAAATGGCAGATGCAACTCAAAGGTCCGCCCTGATTGTTTTCGGCAGTTCCTTTTATCGGCAAGGTCTTGAACGACGTAAATCCAAAAGGACGGTGCTATGAAAAGATTTCATCTCGCAATTGTGCTGATGGTGTTGACAACTGGAGGAACAGCAGGGTTGTTTGTATTGCCGCGACTGAGTGCGGAGGAACACGAACCTAAGGGACCCATTGGCGGGAAGGATGATATAACACTACCCCCTCCGGTACATGACAGTGGTGTCTCGATCGAGCAGGCTTTGCTCTGGAGAAGAACGGTCAGAGCGTACAAATCTGAGCCGCTGACGCTCAGTGCGGTCGCCCAGCTCCTCTGGGCTGCGCAGGGAATCACGGAGCCGACGAGGGGTCTTAGAACGGCGCCCTCGGCAGGCGCGCTCTACCCACTTGAGGTGTATGTGGTGGTTGGGAATGTCCAGGGAGTCACACAGGGCGTTTACAAATACAAGCCCCATGAACACAAACTCGTCAAAGTCAGGCTTGGCGATGTCAGGGCTGAACTAAGTGCCGCCGCCCAGGGACAGAGTCATGTGCGAACCGGCGCAATCGTTATCGCATTTTCCGCAGTTTACGAACGCACGACGCAGGTGTATGGGGACAGGGGCATTAGATATGTGCATATGGAAGCTGGACACGCCGCGCAGAATGTTTACTTACAAGCAATCTCGTTGAGTCTTGCAACGGGAGTTGCCGGGTCTTTTCGTGATGACGAAGTGAAGGCAGTTTTGAACATGCCGGACTCTGAGCAACCCTTGTACCTCATGCCGGTGGGAGCATACGAGTACGGTTCTTCCCGCTTCGAGATCACGGAGATGGCAGCAGGAACCGGCGGCAAAGCCCAGTTCACCTGGAACAGTGGCCCCGGACGCTATACGATCTGGTCGTGCCCTGACCTCGTAGCGGGAGCATGGACCAAGGCCGCGACGGTGTCATCCGAGGGGACATCAACCACATGGACGCATCCCGACCCACCAACCAGCCCTACGTTGTTTTATAGAATTGGCAAAGAGTGACTGTTGGCTCAGACTTTTTCCGCACGGCCCCCCAGGAAACTAAGGAAAGCAACCGCAGGCGCTCGCGAACTTCGTTCACCGGGAGACCGTGAAATTTTCTTCGGACTTCGTACGGCATCCGGGGGCCGATTCTGCGATGCGCTGGGGGATTTTCAGGACAGACAACACCGAGAGCCGCATAGGCCTCGCCAGCCATCTTATGGTGGATATTCGTTCATGCCGTCGCCCCGTGTTTACAGCGGTAGAAGTCACTTTTCTGGCTGGTCCGGGTTTTTTCCTCCCCTTCTTCGAGGCAAGGTTATGGATTGAATTCGCTTGATGCAGGTGCTCGTCTTTCCAAGCACTGTGATAACGGCCAACGAAAAACGTCCTCCCCTATGCAGGCTATCTCGCGCTACCGAAAAAATCGCTCCGCCCTCTCGCTTTTATTGGATAATCACCCTTTAGTCTGAGATGGCGCGTTTTCGCAACGGTGAGTGCGCGCGCTCCCGGAGGACCGGAAAGCGGATTTATGGGAGCTTGGTCTCAGCTCTGGTGTTTGCAGAGCGAGGCGTGCCCATTCCTCCAGAATCACAAGGCGTGGCCACCGCAGAACCGGAGACGGTGAGGCGGGGAGCGACAATCGCGATGCGTGACTTGATGAGGAGCGACCGAGCTCTCTTCTCCGTGGCAGGATCACAGCCGGTTGCCGCCGTTTTATTCCGCGATGCCGAGGCGCATCTCGTCGCTGGTTGCTTTTACCTCCGGGGCGTACATGGCGAAGCCGTTCGTGGGAAGGGCGTGGAACTTGCCGGGGGTCTCGGCACGGAGCTTGTAGCGGAGGACGTGCTGCCCCTGCTCGAGAAGTCCGACGAAAAATGCGACCTTCTCGTCGCGAAATTCGATGTGGGTGCAGGCACCGCCCGCCCAGCGGGCTCCGCTTCGGACCTCAACCGGCTCGCATCCGGCAGGCTTCATGTCCTCGAAGACCAGGTAGTCGTAGGTGTTCTTTGCAGTGATCTTCAGGACGACTTCAATCTTGTCGCCGCTCGCGACGCTGTCACCGGTCTTCAAAGGAATGCGTTTGTAGCCGGCTCGAAGCTCGGTTCGGCCTGTCTGCGGAAGAGGCTCTTGCTGGCCGGCAGGGAGTGTGGCGGCCGCGCCGGCGTCAGGCAGGGCGACCTCCTCGGTTCTCGGGATCAGCTTGAAGTATTCTCGCTCGACAAAAATCTCGTTCCCCGCGCCTTCGATGTCCTCTTCCAGCGTGAAGTAGCTGAGGTAGCACGAGTAGTAGAGGGCGCCGGGGCCGTCCTTGGAGAGCGTGACCTCGTGGGGGCCGGGCTTGACGTGCAGGCCGTAGAGGAGAACTCGGTTGTCGAAGGTGAAGAGGTTTTCCTTGGTGAGCCTGATTTCCCTCATCGGCCGCCCGTCCACGCTGACGGTCAGTGCGTAATCGGGGTACGCCTCGCCGGAGACGACCATGTAGTCCGTCATGGCGGCGATGACCAGGGCGGTGTCCCGCGTGCTCCGCCAGTAGTAGCCGTTGCGGCGGTTGTTGAGGAGCCACTTCACGATCCGCGGGGCGAGGTCGTTTTTGGGATCGAGGGTGTCGATGGCCTTGAGGGCCCAGGCGTTTGTTTCGATGTCGTTGTTCCACCAGAACCACCAGCACTGGTCAGGCGTACGAACCCAGGCGGTCTCGTTGGAGTCGTCGCGTTCGACGAACTGGAGGACGTTTCGCAAAAGGGTGTGCGCCTCCTCCGGCCTCTTAGCGTTGTGCATGGCCAGGGAGAGTAGACAGCGGCCGTAATTATTCAACTCGCCGCGCTTTTCGTAGAAGAGGTCGAGCCATTCCTTCATCTCCTTATCCGTGAGGCGGTTGTCAAGCGAGAGGATGTAGGCGATGTAGGCCTGGGTCTGGAAGGCACCGAGCTGCCGCTCGTTCTCAGGCTTGCTCAACTCCCTGCTGGTGGAGCTCTGGAGGAACTGCATGCCGCGGCTATAGACGCCGCGGTCCACGTCAATGCCCGCCTGAAGTGCGCCATGGAGTCCTTGTAGCACGTAGGCGGTCTGATAAGGCGAGGATTCGTCGTCTCGCCACCATCCCCATCCGCCGTCGCTTTGCTGGAAGGAATAAATGCGCTGCAAGCCGGCGCGAACCATGCGGTTCATTTCCTCGGAGTCGAACACGGGCGACTCGTAGCGGCCGAAGCGGTGCTTGAGGTCCGGCTCGTACATTTGCTTTCGCTGCTTCCCGATGGTCTCTAAGTCGAGGCCCATTTTCTTGAGCGTTCCGGCGACGACGACCGTAGGATAGAATCGGCTCATGGTCTGCTCGACGCAGCCGTAGGGGTAGCCGATGAGATAGGGCAGGGCATCAATCATGACCCCGGCCAGGCTCGGCGAAAGGGTGATCTCGAGGCGGGTCTGCTCAGGGTCGACCTCCTGGGGCAGCTCCACCTTGAGCGTTCGCTCGCCGCTCTGGTTCACGCGATAGGAGCCGCTCTGGGCGAAAGTCTTGTTGACCCCGTGAACGAGCACGGGGAAGGCCATTCGCATTCCGTCGCTCTCCTCATCGGTCATAGCCTTCACGGTGATGCGGGCGAGGCCCTGCTTGACAACCTTAACGGGCCAGTCGAAGCGATGCTCGCCGTTGGCGCTCACGGTTGTGTCCGCGAGGAGATGCAGGTTGCCTTCCTCGTCGGGAACCGGCGTCTTGTCCGTATCCCCCAGAACGCGGAAAAGCGACGCGGGGAGAATCAACTCGGCTGTAACCTTCTTATCGGTCTCCAGGTAATTGTGAAGGTTCCCGGAAAGGACGACCTCGTCTCGCTCGATGAAAAATCGCGGCGACTGGAGCCGCACGATGAGATTCTTGGTCGTGATGGATTTGGCTGTGGCGTCGCCGACCTGGGTGGCGTTGGTCAGGGCATAGCCTCGCACCCGCCAAGTGGTCAGCGATTGCGGGAAGGTGATTTCCGTCTCGGCGGTTCCGTCTTCCCCCAGCTCGAGATGGGGCAGCCAGAGGGCGGTGTCGGCAAAGTAGGTGCGGATTTCGGGTTCGACCATCTCGCCGGTGTCTCCAGGCTTGCCACCCGGGGCCTCGGCGTCCTCGCCTTCAGCCGCAAGGGCATCAAAAGCCCGCAGAGAAGAGAGTTCTTTGCCCAGGATGTCCGACACAGGCGCGAGTGGCCCAGACGCGCTCTTCTCGGAACGGGACTCCGCACCCGCTTCACCACCTACAAGGCGGCCTCCTCGTCGGTCATGCAATAGGTCTGCCTTGTAGCTCTCCTCGAGTCCTCCGCTGAGAGAAAGCCCGACAAGCTCAAGGCCCCAGTGGCCGCGCCAGCCGTCCGGCTCGCCGCCGTGAAAAGTGTACTGCTCGGGCCGGGTGAAGTACCCCCACGCGTTGAAGGTATTGTTCACTGATGTGTCAACCTCGGGGGTATGGTATCGCTTCTGGCCGTAGAAGAAGACGCGTGGATTCGGCCCGAACTCGTCCTGAATGTAGGTCACCGCCTCGTCGTAAACAGTGAAGGTGACCTGGCCCTTAACCGGTTTGCCGGAGTGATCGGTCACCTCGACTTGCACTCTCCCCTTCTCGCCCGGATTGTAGGTCTGCTTGTCCGTTTTGACCGAAACGTTCAGAAGACCTTCCACCGGCGGCACGAACAGCTCCCGCGACTCCATCTGGACGCGGCCATTGCGGACGAGGGTTGCTTCCACGAAGAAATTTGGGATGTGTTTGGCTTCGATGGGGATGTCCACCACGGTGGAACGCGAGGGGATTTCGATGAACCGATAGTTCCGTATTGTTCCCCGGCTCACCTCATCACTGAAAAGGATGCGGCAATTGTTCTCGGCGACGTTGATCAGGAGATAGGCCGTCTCACCGACCCGGTACGTTCGCTTGTCGGCGATGATTTCCAGATCGTTAAAGCGGTAGACTCGCCCGTCGAATTTCGGCCCGGAGACCCAGAAGATCGTGTTGCCCTGCACCTCTTCGCCCCCGGAATCCTGTGTCTTGAAAGTGATGCGGTACTGCCCTTCACCGGGGATCGAATACTTGAACGACAGGCGTCCGTCGGGCCCGGTTTCGGCGTCCCAGCGCTGGACAACGTCTTCGTGCACTTCGCTGTTATCGGCGCCGCTGTAGCGGATGCGATAGACGATAACTTCCCCTTTCGCCGCGACCGGAACGTTATCCGCCGTCAGGGTTCGGACCTCGATGAAGGCCTCATTCTTCGGCCGATACCAGCCGCCATCGGTCTCGACGAACGCATAGAATTCCTGGCGGGTGACAATGACGCTCCCCTCCCCTTCGATGGTGCGGCGGCTTTCGTCCCGGACCTCAACTTCGACGGTGTAGCGATGGTCACGGTCGCCCAGTTCTCTTTTGGCGAGAGCAGTATCAATCTCAATCTCGTAGGAGCCGTCTTCGTTCAATTTGGCTTGTCCCTGGGAGACCAGGTCGCGTAGCTCTCTGCGTGTGCCGCTCTCGTAGCGGCTTGCCCAGCGACCTTCTTCATCGCCGTAATATCCCCATGGGAAATACCATCCCCAATAAGGGTAGGGCCACCACCTGTCACAGCAGACGAAGCACCCCCATCGCCACCACCAGGGGAACCAAGGATACGCATAGTAGTACCGCCCATATCCTCTGCCGTAGAGCCAATCGTACTCACCGGGTCCCCAATAGACGTGGTTGTAGTCTTCGCGAAAGACCTTGTAGGTGATCTGGCCCGTGGCCACCGGGGCGCCGAAGTAATACCGTGCCTCGATGCGCGCCTTGATTCTTTCACCCAGACGGGCCTGGGTTTTGGCAGGTTTCACAGTGACCTCAAACTCCGGTTTCTTGTATTCCTCGACGCGGAAGAGCCCTCCGGCGTTGTGGCGTGCATCAGGCATGTAGCTGTCCACCCGAATGTGATATACGCCCAGCGGCGGTTCCTCCCCCAGCTCAAAGTCGCCAGACACGCAGCCGAATTGGTCGGTCAGAAGACCGAGTTCCTCTACCTCATTGTTCCTTGCGTCGTAGACCTCGACCCGGACTCGCCGTCCTCCCTGAACCGATTGATAGACTCGGTTCCTCAACTGGCGTATCCAGACGCGGAACCTCACAACATCCCCGGGGCGATAGACCGGCCGGTCTGTGACGATGTAGTAGCGATTCCCTTCCTCCCAGTAGTATCCAGGATCGTATTCACTCCAGCCCTGGAAAAAGGAAAAAGCCATGCGGCCGTCATCGCCGAGGACGATGGCTTCAACCTGGGAGTTTCGGTCGTTCTGCGTCCGGGAACATTCAACAACTCCATCCTGATTTGTCACCTGCACGGTGGAATGCCAGTGGAGGTGGTGCCTGCTGTCCTTGTACACGGTCCAGTGTTCGTATATGCGGACGGCTTTGTTGGGCAAAGGCTGGCCGGTTCGCGCGTCCGCGATGTAAATCAGGCCTTTCTTGGGCATATCCTTCTGCACGATGGCGATGTCGGTCACCAGAACCAGCGTTCGCGTCACTTGCTCTCGCCCTGCGGCGTGCGCCTCGACGACATAGGATCCTGGATCCGGCAACGGCGCCAGGGTGCTCCCTTCCGCCACGCGATTGCCCTCTTCCCTGGGCACGGACTCGCTCCAGCCAGTCAGCTCTTTCCCCAGGTATTCCCTCCACCGCTCCTTTCCATCGTGAAACAGATGCCACTGAACGTTTCGATATTGCCAGTAATCCTGGGAGGTGTCTTCCATTCCGTCGCGGATGTATTTCACGAGGTCAAATTGAAATGCCTTGAACTCAACCCTGTCCGTGTTGCGGTAGGTGAAGGAAAGCTTGGGCGCCGAATCCGGCAGATAGACACCGCTTTGGCCGAAAATGACCTCCGGCCGCTGAATTACCTCCATCTGGGACCCGGCGTCGGAAGCACGCTTGTGATCGGGATAGCGCTGAATCAGGTCGCGGTATTCGGCCATGGCTTCGGGAAACTGCTGCCGCGTCTGGAGGTAAAGCGCGCGGGCGTAATGCGCCTCGGGTCGGACCGTGCTGTCGGGATACTTCTTTTCCAGGAGCCGCAGAATGGCCATGGGGCTTTCCGACGGAGGCAAGGTCACAACTCGCAGCCGACCAGCGACAACCGTCAATGCCTCGTCCTCTTCCAGTTCCCAGAGCTTTTTCTTCGGCTCATCGGCAGCATCCTCGCGAGGAATGGCCCGCCCGCGGCGGTCGTATCGAATCCGGGAGGACCGCCATTGATCTGCCGTTTCAGGACCGTAGAGCGAGCGGGCGATCATCGCGCAGCGCATCAGCGCTTTCGCGGCATCATCCTTTTTGTCAGAGGTGTCGAGGCCCTGGATTTCTTCCAACAAAAAGCGGATTTTCGGCCCATCGCCGAGGTTCGCCGCATACTCCGCTGGCGTGGTCATGAACCGGGGCTTGCCATCGGGATCGAGGGGAATCCCCGTGGGCGGGGTCTGGTCCTGCGGATACCACCAATGCCAGCGCGGCTCGTAATAATCTGCCTCCTCGACGGCTTCCGATTCCTCCTCGGGCTCCAGGAAATTGTCCCACCACCAGCCCATCCAGCCCCAGCGGCGGTATCCATACGGGTCGGCCTTCGCCAGAGCGGCGATCAAATCGAAGTCCACGCCGATTCGTTCGGCTTTGATGAGCGCCCGGCGCTCCTCGGTGTCGGGATTCTCCTCTGTACTCGGCTTCTCCGCCAGCGCGACCAGCAGGTCCCGGGCGCGCTCGTAATGTTTGATGGCGTCCTTACGGTCCTTTCGCCAGGAGGAGACCTGAACCCCCTGTGTCCATTGCCCCCGGAGATACGTCCCGCCCCGCCTGGTCCCGTAATGGGGGACGGTCAGAAAGAGGCCCGCCGAAAAACGCTCGCCGACCGCCTCCTCGAAGGACCCCTTCGTCTTCTCAACAAACTGAGCAGCGCGCTCGAGGGCATCGTCCCACTGCTGCAGCTTGAGCGAACACGCCACGGCTCCCTCGACCGCGAGCCGAACCCGTGGGCTGTGCCAATCGGCCTCGAGATGCCGCGCTTTATCGTAGGCCACCCTCGCCTCGGCCCAATGTTGTTCTTTGAAAAGTTCCTCAGCCCTTTCCAAAGCCTCGACGGTGCTGGACGGCTCTTCTTCCCGCGACTCCAAGGCTCCCTTCGACAGAGACGCAACAACAAGCAAGGCGAGAAGTCCGGGAACAATCAGCCGACGGACAGCATGCCCCTCCGCTCCACGACCATGTTTCTCCACTCCATCCATCTGTTCACGCTCCCGGTTAAGCATGAGGTATTCCCCTTGCTGAGATTCGCGCCATTGAGGCTGCCCTTTCGCGGATCTCGTAGCACCTGCTCGCAAGGAAGATGCCTCTCCTCATACCAACACCCTATTAGAAACCGGGCCCGGTCAGAAGTTCCCTGCCGCTGGGGAATTCTGGCTCAGGCGAACTTCTGAAAGTGGTTCCCGCAGCATCTTCAGCCCTCAATTCTTGAGCCTATTCTTCGCTCCCGTCGTCGTGATGAAGGCTCAACGTTGTTCAGGGGCAGGACCCTCGTAACCCATCCCTTGCGGAGGACTGGGGCCTCGGATTTCCCCCGGTCAAAAGTCGGTTGTCTCATAGACTGCAAGTGCGCATCCCCCGTAAGAGCAAAAATGGGCTGAAGGAGGACATGGTGGATTCGCGAAAAAGCGGGATTCACTGGACATTTCCCATTCCTGGCTACTCACCAATGATCTTGACCAGCACTCTCTTCGGGCGACGACCGTCGAACTCGCCGTAGAAAATCTGCTCCCAGGGGCCGAAGTCGAGCTTTCCATTAGTGATCGCCACGACCACCTCTCGGCCCATGATCTGCCGCTTGTGGTGGGCGTCCCCATTCTCTTCGCCAGTCCTGTTGTGCCGATAGCGTTGCGGCGAGGGATCAAAGGGGGCAAGCTTCTCCAGCCAGTCCTTGTAGTCCTGGTGCAGCCCTGGTTCGTCATCGTTGATGAACACAGAGGCGGTGATGTGCATCGCATTGCACAGCGCGATGCCTTCCTTCACGCCGCTTTTCTTCACCGCTTCCTCCACCTGCGGTGTGATGTTGACAAAGTCCATTCGGGTGGGAACGTTGAACGTCAGGTACTCGGTGTGGGATTTCATCAAACCATTACTCCTTTGCCCCGTAATGTCCCAGAGATAGCGAAGCGCTCCGTTTCTGTCAATTCTACAGTCAGCCGCCGCGGAAGCCAAGAGACACGGACATCCTCAGAGAAGTTGGACGTTCGGGTCTGCGCTCAACGACTGACATCGAGGAAGCGCATCGCTCGACGACCTTCACCCTCTTATTGATGGTTGCTTAACTAATGGAGCATGCTGGCGCGCACGACGGTATGAAACGATTCTTTTGACATGACCAACAGGATTCCCGACTCCACCTGTCCTATTATCCCGTCAAAACAATTGTGCGCGCCAACTTAGCAACCAATGGCCGGGCGACTCTTTTCTTAGCGCAAGACCCAATAGGCAACATCCGCCTCGCCACGCGTTCCCGCGGAAGCGCAGCCCTGCTCCCGTGCCGGAGAGCATCGGTCGCTGGACTCGCCTTAGCCCCGGGCGGCGTCCTATTGTCCGTGCAGGCCTCGGCAGCAATGCCGAGAAAAGCCTGGAGAAAGAGCGTTTCCTCGTTGGTATGAAGGGGCTGCGCTTCCTTGGGCAGGAGCTGTGGCCGGGAGACCAGGCGCAAGGAACCGCGGCGCTTCGCGTCTCGTCCAGTTTCGGAGCTTGCCCCTGTGCGGTCCGACTTACAGTCGCGTCTCTCCGAACGCGGGCTGATTTTGAACGACCTCAATCATCGCAAGGATGTTTTCGACAGGCACATCGCCTTCTACATCGTGAGCGGGGGCGAAGATGTAACCGCCATCCCGTCCCAGCTCAAGGAGGCGGCGAGTTTCGGCTCGTACGTCTTCGGCTGTCCCGAAAGGCAATGTCCTCTGTGTGGACAGGCCGCCGTGGAAAGCCAGACGCCCGCGATACACCGGTAACAGGGAATAGACGTCCATCACCTCTGGCTGGAAAGGATTGAAGCAGTTCACGCCCGCCGCGACCAAATCGTCGAATAGCTCGTCAACATCGCCGCAACAATGAATCATGACGAACCTGCCAGCGTCGCGCACCACGCCATACATTCGCTTGAGAACCGGGTAAATGAACTCTCGCCAGGTCCGCGGTCCCATTTGCAGCCCCCGCTGCTGACCCCAGTCATCTCCGAAATAAACCGCGTCAATATCGTACTTCGACGCTTCCTTCACCTGGGCGATGTTGTAATCAGCGATGGCATCGAAAAGCTCGCGAACGAAGCCCGGATGGTCAAGGAAATCCATCAGGAGATTTTCGAGACCTCGCAGTGTCCAAGCCCGCTCGTAGAGCGAGAAGCCTATCTGAAAAACGCGGAATCGGTCGGGGAATTGGGCGATTTTCCGGGGAATGTCGTCGAAGAACTTAGGGTCCAGAGGGTCCGGAAAATCGTACCCGGACAGCGTTGGCTGCGAAAGGACGCAGCCTTCCACCTTGCCGATGTCCTTGTCAACGGTGCGATTCCATACCACCCCGAAAGAATCCTGCACCCAGTCGCCACCGAGGTCGGTGAAAAGGCCGATATCCCTGCCCAGTTTCAACAGGTGATTCTCCAGCGGACCTTCTATGTCGGAGCACACATAATGCTCCTGGAGTCTCTCCTTCGCCTCCTTCGTGAATCCCATGGACCATGGGACGTACGGGGGGCATCGTCCTTCCAGAACTGTACGAATGACTTCGCGCTTCGTCATTGGCATTCCTCTTTCGCGACGATGTTCGGAGGACGCTCTTTTGATGGAGCCGGCTGTCGCCGCATCAGCCAACCCGCCCGAGCGCTGCGCTCAGACACGGTCAGCAAGACAACGGCAGGTTATCCCAACTTCGCTGTTCAACTTCATTCACTGCTGCACATGTTCGGCTGAACGGGCGAAGAGCCGATGCATCCTTCGCGCTGGCTCGAATTTTCCAATGGACGACGCTATTTCCTCCGTCATTCCGCGTCGGGCAGCGCGGAGTTCGCGCGGCGAAGAAGGCGTTGCCGCTACTCCTTCCTTTTGGGCTGGATCACTCGCTCACGTTGGACTTCATAGCGGTTCTCGTTCCATCTGACTATCGCCGGGCCAAACGCATGAAAAACGCGTATACGGCCGGCCTTCTCGAGTCTCTCGCTGTCCAGCGCGCTGAGCGTAAACATGGCTCCTTGCCGGTAATCTTCTCCGCCCCACCGACGGGCGCGAAAGGCTGCGAAACGCGGCCCTTCGACAATGAACCCCCAGGGCGGCAAAACCACATCGCCTCCCAGCGACGACTTTACCTCGGCATCGGTTTCGCTGAAATTGACAATGACCTTGGTGGCATCCTTCCCGTGCCCATAAACGGCCTGTCTGACGGTGAGGGCATCGGTAAGAAAATCCAATCGCGTGAGGCGCTCGTTGGCTGTGGCATCGTGAAGCGGGCCGAGCACCTCGTGGGTGTTCTTCAGGAAAACGTCAGTCGGATGCATGCCCTGTGCCCAACCGCCGTCGGTGCGTTGGTAGGACGCGCGGTCGGCGGCCTCACCACCTCCCTTCGCTTGAACCTTTCGTCCGGAAGATTGCCAGTATGAGTGGTCCGGGAACGAGTGGTAATGCAGCGGCCGAGCGCACAACACGTGATGGGCAACGTATTCCGCTGCCCTGTCGGCGCGATAGCCGTACTTTCCGTAGCACACCTGGCAATCGTGGTAAACCATTTCCCAGAAAGGGATGACTGTCGCGCCAAAGTCCTCCGGATTGAGACTGTGGAAATAACGCCCTGACACCCCGACAAGTCCCTCAAAAAAGTCGCTGTGGGGCAGTGCCCACTCGCGGCCGCATTCGCTGCCGAAGACGCCGAACATCTCTCTCGCATAGTCGCTGAGGCGAGTCTTCCATGCAATGTCGTCGTTTCGGTCTGTCGGATGGTTTGCATCGTAGCACTCGCGCGGTCCGACGGCGTAGGTTGTGTCAATGAAATAGCTCCAGGGCGAAAATAGCTTCTGAATAGCCGGCAGGTTCTGTGGTCGTTTCGCCAGCTCTAACTGTTTTGGCGCACACACCATGTACGCCCGCCCGCCGAGCCAGCGTCCTCCTTTGATGAGCGAGCCATCGGGATTCTTCTCGATGAAATCCGGGTTCCAGCTCTTGGCATTGCGATACATGTCCTGCACATTGTCGTGAAGGCAGGCAACGTATCCGAGTGCCTGAATGCGTTTGATGGCATCCGCCAGTGCGCTATTGCCGCCGCACTCAGGATTCGCCGGCAGATTGTCGGGATGACGACAGTCGTAGCCGCCTTCCGTCCATCCCCCGATTATGAAGAGGCATCGCTCGATCCCCAAGTCCTTTCGCAGATGCTCAGCGATCTGAGCCGCTTCGTCGAACGTCCAATGAACCTTGACGGATTCTTCTTTTGTACTCTCCTCGTTCATTCGGCGAGCCAGGCATGTCCACAGCTTCACGTTTGCCGCACCAACCATCAGCTCGACGTGGCTTTCCCGACGGGTCTTCTCGCGTAACGTCACCGCCAGACCTCGCTTCTCGGCATAAGACCTGTAGTCCGCGGCTATGGTATTGAAATCGCCTTTGCCGAGCGGCCAGAGACGCAGCGACCTCGCGCTGCGGCGCAGTTCAAATGCGACTGTCAGCTTCTGGTGCCATGGCCCGGCGCGATTCGTAACGCTTTCGAGTTCCGGAAATGCATAGGCATTGTCCCACGTCACCATCAGCGCCGAGCCGCCCTTCACAAACCCAAGCATGTTCATATGGCAGCCTTCGTATTCGGACGTGCCGAACACCCGCTTGAACGCCTTGCCGCTGTCGGCCGGAATCAACAACCCTTCTCGGCACGGGACGATGACGTAGCCGCCCTCCGAATCGGTAACAGCCAATGCGTCATCCAGAGCGCGGATACTATCTTGCCCCTCACACTCGTAACGGAGCTCCAGCGCGCTTCCCCCCTCTACGAGCGCAAAAAGAACGGCCCCGCGCTCGCTTTTGAGCAGGCGTATGAGGTTATTATCCTTGATCTCTCCCTTCAGGAATTCCCCCTCGAGCCACGGCGCAGTTCCCGGGCTTGCGGTCCCTTCAGAGGGCCACCTCGTCCCCGACCGCTTATCGAGGAGTGCCCATCGCCCCGTCGTATCGTCAACCTCCACTGCTACAGAATCGCTTTCGAGCCTCAGGGCATCGCCGTAACCGCTCATCGCCATCGGCAATACCGCTAACCAGATCAGAATGAGCTTGCGCATCGTCCTACTCCTTTTAAGCTACCGTGTTTGAATTGGAGGCGCTCCGGAGCCAGAGTCGAGAACCAGCACCCAATCGCCATCATCGGAGCAAGTTCTGTCCGGAGGGGTGAAGTCTCCTTGTCCGAGTTCTCGAATGGCGAGCCGGCTATCGGAAGATGTTCGCCATTTGTCGGACCAAACCATTGTGCCGTAACTCTGCCTGAGAATTTGCCCATGTCCACCGTGACGGTTCGTCCCGTCGGCAAATATGCGACGGCAAATCTACCGTCGCGCCCACAGGGCGCGATGGCCGCCGCAGCGCCGAATGACAGGACAGCCGGTAAGCCCGACAGCACGAATGCCTTCTGGGCCATGACAGGTGCCCTCATTTGTGGGCCATTCCCTCCAGCGTGTTGTATTTCTTGACTTTTCTTGATGAGGCCCCCTGCCTTGACTGAAATCGCGCAGCTCGCAGGTTCCCATTCCGAACGTATCGAGCCGCAGCCCATGTGGGGCGCTTCATGGCGGCCATATGTTCGGCACCCTTTGTACCGCGCCTGGCCCGGCGGCAAGGCGTTTGCGACGAGGAACCGATGGTTGTTCAGTCCACTCATGCCCGTCACTTGTCATTGCCAACCTTCCGGTAAGTCACCACGGCCGCCCCAGGTTTGTCCGGAATGTTCACCGCAAGCCCCGTTTCTATCAGCTCAGTCCCGTTGAACTCCTGCGTCGAATCCGGCTTGTCCAGGTTTGCCACTACGTATCGCGCCCGCGCTTCGAGCCCCTTCAGTCTGAAACATTCCGTATCACTAGCGCTCTGCTCGCGCCGAAACGCCTGGACAAAGCCAGTGTGGTGCGGAGCACCATCGAACTGCCACGCTATCCAAACATTGCTTTCCTGACTGTAGGGCGTGAGAGGGTAATAGTCGCCGTAGTAGTTCGGGGCAAGGTGCTCCCTCCATTGGCTTATCAGGCGTCGAAGCGACGGGTAGTCAATCTCCCTTTCGCGCATGTCAACTCCGCAACCAATCGCGGGGCACGCGTTGCTCCAGAAGGCGTATGGCTCGACGGTCGTCTTTCCGGCTCCGTAGTAAGGCGCTCCTGAGAAGGCAACCGTCCCGGTTCCGTGGAAAGGCAGCCAGAACGAAATGCCATACGTGTGGCACTGGGTGCCGATAGGTTCATAAGCGTAGTCGCTTCTCCACAGCGGCACCGCCCGCCTCATCGTCTCGAGGTCGTTGCGTCTGCCGCCCGACGCGCACGAATCAATCAGCATATCGGGATGGCGGCGGCGCAGCTCGTCCCAGTATGCCAGGTAACCCATCACATGATAGATTTCAGTTATCCCCTGCCGGTCCTCTGCATCGTTAGCGCGCCACAAGCCGAGCGGGTCCATGTTGAAATCCTGACGGTAAAGGTCTATCTCCTGCTCTGTCAGCAATCTATCGGTATGATTTGTCAGCCAGTCGCGCGCCTCCCTGTTGCCCAAGTTCAGCAGTCCGCCCTCTTTTCCTCCGAGTATCCACTCCGGGTGATTCTCAGAAAGCCACGTGCCCGCTGTAACCCTCTCCGGCTCAAACCAGACGATAGTCTTGATGCCTTTAGAGTGGGCATATTCGCTTACGGCGCGCAGACCACGAGGGAATCGCTTAGCATCCACCTCCCACGTTCCTGTGTTCGGCCAACCGGTCTTGTTGACATACCACCCCGCGTCCATCCACCAGTAATCGAGCTTTATCCCCTCCTGAATGTACCGGTCTATGAACATCTTCTGGTTATCTTCGTTTGCATTGATCATCTCGCCATACTGTCTCGAGCTGGATGCCGCCAATTGCGGAGAAGGAAATCTGCCTCCCGGTCTCGGCAGGTTGTGAGCAACCATCCACCGCCGCCAGATGTTCTGTGCTCGAATCCAATCCCCCGAGTAGAATTGAAGCACTATGAGGGGACTTCTGACTTCCTCGCCCGGATGCAACTTGAAATGAGTTAGCTCCTGGCCTGCGCGTATGCGCAGCGACTTGCCGTTTTCCCTGACGAACTCAGCGGCCCATTGGCCCGGCCAGCCGACGACCACAATCAGCCCTCCGCCACTCCATTCCAGGTTGAAATACGGCATATCGCTATTGCTGGGGCGACCTCCGGCCCCGGAAAGTTGCTTCTTAGTGTTCGGGGTCAGCACAGTCTCGAAAGGCTCGTAGTCTCCTCTCGTAGCCTGGCTACCGCGGTTGTGGTGCAGCAGGAATTCGCCGCTTTCGGCGCGACCCACACGTGCATCTAACGCCAGAATGTTCTCAAGAACGGGCGTCTCGGCCGAACCGCCGTTCTTGAAGTAAAGCGTCCACTCCACCGTCGGGAAATCCTTGTACTGAACCGCCACGCAGCGAACGACCAATCCCGACTTCCCATCGGTGTAAGAAATGCTGCGTTCGCTTCGACTCCTATCCGCCTCCTTCGATTCCATTTGAAGCTTCCAGGTCTTAAGGAAATCGGCGGACGACTTCCCGTCGTACGTGAATGAAAATGGACGGGGAGTCTGCACGTCTTCAGCAAAATGAGCTGCGAACCACTGCCGGGCTTTTTCCATTTCCTCCGAGGTGGGTCTCACCGCCCGCAACGGCAGCGCCGTACAACAGAGCGCGGCGGCCAAAAAGCCCGCCTTCCACGTCAATTTCACGGTTTCCCTCCTTTCCATCCCTTGCTCAAGAAGTCCTGTCACACCATCTGCTCTGCACGCCATTCTCAATGCGAATCGTCCTACCGGCCCGGTCGCTCTGTCAAGAGCTTTGTGTCTCTCGAGAGAGGCCGGCAAAGGCGATTCAGCTTTTAAATCGGGCCTTTGCTGTCCGTGCCGTGATGGCCCGATGCCTCACAGAACCAAGTCTGACCCAGGAAACCGGACGCGCGAACACGTCTGGGGAGCAAGCACGGACAGCCCTGCTTAGTCCGCTCTGTTTTGATCAACGATCGCATGTTTTTCGCAAAAGTAGGCGCCACGCTGCACGCGACGGTGCGACGCAGGCCAATCCGTAATCTGGGCTACCGGCAGGTCTGCTCCGGGAAGCTGAAGAACCCGCGAACCATCACCGAGCGAGTATCGGGGATTCTTTCACGGCCCAATGGATCACGACACCTCACCCGGAGCTTAAAAGACGGACGATTCCGGTTCTGGGAGGACAAAAGGAATCTCGCCTGCGAGGAGAACCTCGACGGGAAGTTCGTGCTTTTGTGCCGGACGAAAAGCTGCCGGCTCTCTACCTCTCAGGCGGTTGAGACCTACAACGACCTCTGGGAGATAGAGTGGGCCTTCCGAGACCTCAAGAGCTTCATCGAGCTTCGCCCCATGCACCACTGGAAGGATAACCGCGTCCGGGGGCACATGCAGATATGCGCCTGGGCCCTTTTGATCCAGAGAGTGCTCCAGAAAAAACTCGACGAGGCAGGCTTCGACATGACCTCCACAATGGCCCTTCAAAGCCTCCGAACAATCAAGGTCGTCGGGACCAAGGTGGGACAAAGAAAGATCGCCTTTGTCACCCCGCCCAATCCCCGCAACCCATGCATTCTCAATGCATTAGGACTGCGACTCCCCAAGGTCTTGGCGGAACAAGCACCTCAACCGCAACCCGTTGGCAAAGCGTAGATTGACTGTAGTGACAACCGGAAAAATGGACTCGGGTCATTTCAACAGATTACAGAGCGTGTGGTGGAATTTGGGTTGGGGGGCCCGCTCCGTAACCCACAGCCACCAATGCCTTGACGCGAGTTCTGGCTTGCGTCTCATTGATGCCAGGGCCATTTGCCTCTGCCCTTCACTCGCGGAATCCTCGGTCCTTCATCGCCTTGCGGATTTCAACCCACTGGCCCATGTCATCGTAGACCCGAATCGAGGGGATGCCTGTCTTCTCTGCACTTCTTCGCAACGATTCGCTGGAGACTTTACGCCAGGCGGGCATATAAAGATACCTTCCGCCGACGAGAGCTGCCCCGTCTGGACGCAAAACGCGGTAGATCTCGCACATCGCCTTTTCCCTGTCTTTTTCCCAGATCAACACCGGCCCCAGGCCCGCCACCACGTCGAAGGAGGCTTCATCGAAAGGCAGAGCCCCGATGCTACCTGCTTTGCAGGTGATACGGTTGGTGAGCTTCGCAGTGCAGGTCCTTTTCCGGGCCTCGCTTACCATCTTCTCGGAAGGGTAGAGGGCGGTGACCTCCAGCTCCGTCATACTCACAAATCCCTTTTGCAGAGCCTGCTCCGGGCCGCCATCGCTCCTGCAAATGAGGAGGCATTTGCCTTTCGTGATTCCGTAGTCAGCGATGAACCGGTTCGCAAGCAACTCCGGGCTTCCCTGGAACTGGTGAGCTGCCTTCGGCGCCTTAGAGCCGACGATCTTGACCCACTGTCCACGCGCATCTATCACCTCCGCGCGGGGAATGCCAGTGTCTCGCACAATCTTCTTCAGCTCTTCGGTGGAAATCTTGTACATTCGCGGCGTGTAAACGTACCGGCCGCCAAGAAAAGCCACCCCCGTGGGCTTGAGGACACGATGGACCTCTCGAAGACATTTCTTGACGTCCGGGATGAAGATCAGGGTTCCGCGGCTGACGATCATGTCGGCATAATTATCTGGGAAGGGCATGTCCTGAGCGTCCCCCAGAACGAAGGAGATTCGTTTCTCAAGCCCTGCCTCACGAATGTTCTTCAGGAAGAGAGGCCTCACGTCAGGGTCAATGTCGAGACCGATGATGCTGAGATTCGAGCGCTTGGCAAGCTCGATGTCGAGATAACCCGATCCGCACCCTACGTCAATGCATATTCCGTCGCGGATACCGCCGCACTCCCGGAGCATACGCACGGCCGTCATGGGGTATGTGTGTTTAGTCATGTGCTCGACCACCCACTCGTACGCTTCAGCCCGCGTCTTCCCCGTTGCAATACGGAAGCCTGCTTCGGACTCAGCCCACAGACGGTGCCCTGTAGGGCCGCCAAGGAAGTCGAAGAAGCCTGCTGTGCCTGGCCGCTTACCGAGGGGTGCTGCCCAGACCGGCAAACCGGAGGGGTGCTTCCAGGCGACTGTTTTCGCCCCAGGGAGGGAAGCCACCGCGGTTTTGCTTTCAACATCCGCTGGCATACAAAGCAGCACATCGTGCGCTGTCTCCCTCTTTTCCGCGAGTGCGTTCACTTCGGAAACCGACAGAAAGGTCGCGTAGACGCAAGATCCCGTGCGACGGAAATACTCCTCGATGATCGCCCTCAGAGGTTCCTCCACCCGCTTATCTGCAAGAACCCTAACAGGCACGGTTGCATGGTCATCCCCGGCCGACGAGAGAAAAACTACAGGACTCAGGACAAGCGCCAGGCAAGTTCCCGCGAGTGTGACATTCCAGACGCTGGCAGGCTTTGGGGTAAAGCCCCTTTTGGCTAACTCTCGGCGCATTTCCTGCCCCCACCTTTCGATTTGGCTGAATCGAGCGCATGCCTTCCTTCGGTCGATCCCAACTCCACTTACCACTTCCTCTGCTTGGCGTCAACCGACCATTTCACAAAGGGCCTACTGCAGCACTTCGACCCTGTAATAGCCCTCAGACGCTTCTTCTGTAACCGTGTCTGTCCAGCTTGTCGTCCCGCCCTCCTCTCGGGGTATCAGATCAGAGACTGCTGTCCATACGGTCATGTCGAAGCTGTGCCATACCCGGTAGAGTTTACCAGGTGCAGAACTCCAAGCAATTCTGCGTGAAGCTGCATTAACAACCAGTTCTGTCACTGCGAATACTGACTCGGCGTCCGCGGGGTCCGTCCCCGCAACGTACTCCGCATAGTTGGACTGACCGTCGGAATCGTTGTCATCGGCGGCATCATCTGACATGGGGTCCAGTCCCGGGAATTGAACTTCCCAACTGTCCGGCATGCCGTCGTTGTCATCGTCGTAATCGTTAACATCGGATACCATGTCCAGGTCGTTGTCTGGAGGTGTGGAAGCGGAATCCTTCGGGTCGCTTTGCCCATTGGTTAGCTCGTCAACATCCGAGTAGCCATCATTATCGTCGTCAGGGTCCCTGTTGTCGCCGATACCATCGTCGTCGTTATCTGCCCATTCTGTCGGGTCGAATGGGAAAACGTCCACAGAATCGCCAACACCATCGTTGTCATCGTCCCAGTCGTTAAGGTCCGACACCTTGTCTCCGTCGTAATCGGGCGGCGTGGAGGCAGCATCAAGCGGGTCGCTTTGGCTCCCGGTCAACTCGTCATCATCCGAGTAGCCGTCGTTGTCGTCGTCGGGGTCGTTGCGATCGGAAACAAAGTCCCTGTCGTTGTCGGGCGGGGTGCTACCGGCGTTCAACGGGTCGCTCTGGCTATCGGTGACTTCGTCACCGTCCGCGTAGCCATCACCGTCAGAATCCTTGTCCACCGGACTCGTCCCCGCTTGGTACTCGCAGAGGTTGGATGCGCCATCCCTGTCAAAGTCGTCATCCGGTCGAACCTTCAGGACGGTGTCAATCTCATCCCCCGGATCGAAGTTCACGATTACATGTTCCCACTCGTCGGGCATCCCGTCTCCATCAGCGTCCTCGACGCTGCTTCCCGCATTGTCCCGTCCGGGGGTGGGAGGAGCGACCTGCCAGTTGATCGGGTCGTTGCCATAGGCCCAGGGAAGGATACGCTGCAACGATTCGCCCGTGCCATCGGCGCCCGTGGGCCACGGGGGAGCGTTGGAATAGTCCACCTGATCCACCGCTACATAGGGAACCACGCCCGCGTCCGGGTCGGGCGGCTGTTTCGGACGACCCGCTTTCAACAACACGACTCGTTCGCCGAGGTTCTCGAGCCGGCCCGCGTACGGTCCAAACATCTGCACATCTTCACCGAACTTATACCTGAACCGGAACGCCTTCGCTCTCTCGGCATCCGTTCCTGGATCGAAACTCACCACGAGCGCGCAAGCACCGCCGGGAATCGTCGCGTTTGGCGGGAAGCTATATTCCACTCCCCCGGCCAATCGCCAAGTGTTCTCTGGCGTCTCCGAATCGAAAAGAGGCACGTCCTGAGAAGACACGTTCCGCAGCTCAAGGTATTCGAGAATGACGCTGTTGGTGCCCTCCATTGGCAGAGGATCGAACATGATTTCATTGATGACCACCGGGCCGACTTTCGGTCCCGCGTTGCGGTCGTTCAACGTCGCAGCGACCTGCGGAACAAAATGGTCTTCTCCCGTGCTGATAACGTACCGTCCGAATGTCATTCCCTCTTCCGCGGCACCGAAACGGAAGCCGTGGACATATCCGGTCAGGTTTCCTTCGGCGTCGGCAGAATAGAGATAGACTTCCTCGCCAAGGGAGCTCAGAAGAAATGCCGTAGGGCTGCTCGGGTCGGCGTTGAAATCGTCCTCGTCGAAAACGAGGTACTGTCCGGGACTGACCTCGGTTCCATGCGGAATCCGGAATTTCCGTGGTTCCATGGAGTCGTCGGTCAGGAACCAGCCGCCAATCGGTGCGGGGCCGGCGCCCGGATTGAAAAGCTCAATGGCGTCCTTCGCCGGCGGAGTGGTGTGGGTGAGCGCTTCGTTAATCACGACCGCCGGAATCTCGGGCAGCACCGGGTCATCCTCTCCCGGCGAGCCATCAATGTTGGCGGACGGTCGCCAGCCCGTTTTCCTGCCCCACGCGTCGGAAGGCGCCCGCTCGTTCACCGCGACCAGCGAATACCCAAGCCCGTCGGCGTTCACGTACCACTCGTCATCATACGTGAAAGAGAGGACTGTGCGTCCCAAGCCGTCCTCAAGCGTCAATCTCTCACCACCGTCGGCAAGCGATTGGGCCGGATACTTGAACTCGCCCGCGATGTTAAGGCTGGCCCAGTTCGGGTATCGGTCCCGAAAAGCCGCCAGGTTCTTCACGACAAGAATGTACTCACCCGGCGCCAGGGCATGTTTTGGGCTTACGGTAAAATCAAAAGAGACACCGTCGGTAAACCGAATCCCCGCCAGCCCGATCGCTTCGTCCCCCGTGTTTCTAAGTTCGATGAAGTCGAAATCGTCCGCCGTGCGCCCCGCGGAAGACTCGGCTCCGGAGGGGGTGCGGGAGTGGTACATAAGCTCCGTCACCCGCAAGGTTGAAGGCGCGTTCAGAACGAAGAGCGCCTCGTTGAGCGCGCTCCATGCGCCGCCACTCGTCGCCCGTGCCTTCACCAGGGCGGTCCTTTCGAGAATCACGGGCCCGGTGTACAGAGTTCCAGCGGGCCAGCCGGTGCCGTATTCGCGTGGGTCCGTTCCGTCCAGTGTATAGAAGACCGTACCGCTGCCTTTCATGGTCAGCGAAAATCCCTTCGGGAAACTACCACCGTGCTGACTGAAAACCGGGGCCGCGACCGAAGGGTACAAGCCGCGTGCCTTCAACTGCTCTAAAACGAGCCCTGTCCGCAGCGGAAAGTAGTCGTATAGCAGGCGGTCGCGCTCCGCCACCCATTCCACATCGCGCGTATAGGGAAGGTCCGGTCTCTGGTTATCTCCCCAGCGTGCGGACTCGCCCACAACGGCCCGGTCAACCTCGCTGAGCAGTTTCTGGTACGCGGCGACAGCCCCTTCCGGGGTTAGGGCACCGCCGTTGAAGAAATGCTTGTGCACGTGGTCCGCAAAGAGCAGACGATACTCGGCGTTCGCGCACAGGTCCTGGTGGACGGCCGTCGGTCCGCCAGCATTATCCCTGCCGGTGACGTTCTCGTAGAGGTTCTTGAGGATGTGCTCCGAGTCCCAGGAGTGGTATCGCCATCGCCCGGAAGGGTCAACGACGTTGCGCGTGGCATACCAGTTCTGGTGAGCCCAGTCGGCGTTCCCTACGAAGAAGTTCACGAGGATGTAGTCAATGAAGTTCGGGACGTCGAGATACTGCTGAATCTGCTCGTATTGGGCATTGCCGGAGAGACCGGCTGCCGCAAGCTGAATCATCGCGAGATAATCACTGTTGGAGCCGTGGACGACCTCGCTCATGTTATGTTTGAGAACGTGGTAGTCGTCCCTGTCTCCGCCGAAATACACCGCCGCAAACGACTCGTCCGGACGCTCATGCAGCCAGTACAACCCCCAGTACAACCCGCACACGTACAGGTGCACAGCCATGCCGCGTGGGCCGTACCCTCCCAGAACGTTTTGGAGATCCGGCGCATACTGGTCCCGCGTGTACTGGGCGTGGTCGCGCTGCCAGACTGGGTCGGAGCTGCCGCCGTACGCCCAGCACTGGTTGAGCCGGGCGTCGAGGATCAGCGTGTCGAAGCGGTCCGCGCCCTCCTCTCCGAACAGCGGATACCTCAGCTTCGTGGGGCCGTACGGTTCCTTGAACCTCAACCTCATCGAAAGCTTGTCAATTTTCCAGCGGTTTGTGCTCGTGCCGCCTGTGATTTCCACGCTGCAATCAATCTGGAACTCCCTGGCGTCATGCGGGTCAATCAGCTCAAAGGAAGTCGCTCGCGGACTTCCTTCCCCACTCGGATAGATGCCCACCCCGCCAGCCGCAAAAAAATCGTCCCGATTCAAAGCAAGAGACACCGAAGGGACGGACTTCAGGTCGTCAATGATGGTGTCCCGATAAGCCGTGACAACGTCCGGGTCCATCTCGTAGTCGGCGCCCGCGTGCCCCCACGTGTTCGGAAAACCGGCTCCGTCCTGCTTGAGCACGTCCTCAAGGAACAAATACGTCTGCGTGCCGATTTTGCTCGGTTGATACCCCGCCTTGAATGCCGCGGCGCGCAGGATCGTCGTGCCTGATATTGGGATGGGTCCCCCGTACGGAATACCGGTCTCCGGCGTCGGTTTGCTTCCATTCAGCGTGTAGTAAATCGCCGCGTCCTCCGTGGCTGTCCTGATAACCACATCGAACGGGTCGGTGAAAAAGCCGCGGTCCACGCTGAATCGTACGTCGGACACATAGCCCAGAACGCCCGTCGCGTTTTGGCCCCAGGGCGTCGGCTTCGTGAGATACATCGGTGTAGCCTGCTGGACGTCACCAAGGTCAACGGCGATCAGCTCCGGCAGGATCAGAAAGTCCGAGCTTGTCAGCGGCCGGTTCAACCCATGGATCGCCAGGACGTTTTCACCGGGTTGAAGTAGCGAGATGAATGGCGTGGTATCGAAATCGTCGTAAACGGTTGTGCTGGCCTCGTGCCCGGTTGAAGCCTGCGAATTCCAGCTCGGCGTAGCAGGCGGATTCGCGTCGGAGATCCGTCCGCCATTCAGATAAGCGATGAACCCGTCGTCGTACTTCATTCGAAGAGTCATCAGGTCGAAGACGGTCGGGTCGGTGACCTCGAACCCAATGCGAATGTAAACGGACGTGTTCAAGCCCCGCATGGCGCCCACATCGAGGTTGATCAGGCTCTCGTAGCCCGTGTCGTTTTCGTACCCCACACCAGTTGCCCCTCTCAAGGGCCAACCCGAATCATCGAAGTCTTTCTCGGTCCAGTTGTCCACGGGACCATCGGGAATCAGCGCGACGGCATCCGCCCCTTCCCTCACCAGCGTTGTGAACTCCATCTGCTGGGCCAGACCATAGGAGACGTTCTCCCTTTGCTCGGGGTAATCCCGGTAACCGTGCGCGACCGTTACCCCATCCGGCATCACCAGAAGAAGACTGTCAAGCGGTTCCGCGTCGTTTCGACTCAGCCGGAAATTCGTGTGGAGGTACCCGAGGGGGTCAACATAATCGTCAACCTGCTGCCCAGATGCAAAAACGATGACATAGTCATTGCCCCGGATACTCACCGCGGGAAAGGGCCATTTCCGCAAATCGCCGGCGTCATCCGTCAGAAACCATCCCGTCAGGTCCACGTCGCTCGCGGAGGTATTGTGAATTTCGATCCAGTCCGACGGATTCCCGTCTCCGTCCCGAAGCGTAGAGCCGTTCACAGCCATAAACTCGCTGATGACAACGTCACCGGAGCAGACCCCGACCACCCCGGTGAGAAAGGCCCACAGAAACAGTAGAAAACGCAGCGCCCTCGCCGGAATCATCACACTAACTCGATCCTGTCTACTTTCTGCTCCCATGTCAATCGCACGCAGGATTCGCACTGTGTCATCACGCTCCCGGTAACGTCCTACGCGTCACCGCCGGGTTAATGGGTGTTTCCTTCTCTCCCCCGGCCAAAAAGAGGCATCTCCTACTCGGCCCCTTTGTATATATTATACCTCTCCTGCGCCCTTTGATTCAATAGCGGAACCGTCTGGAGTTTCCCTAGAATTTGGGCTATATGGGGAGCATGATTTGAGGATCGGCCCGGGCTTGGTGCGGATGCGACCAGAAAGGGGTCTGGCGGCCTTCAAGGGCCCATTTGATGCCATCCGCAAGGGCGTAATAGCGAAAGTCGGGCACACTGAAGAGGCGTTTCGCAGCAGCGAGGGCGTGGTGAGTGAAGATGGGAAGTCTCAGCCCCTCTGCGAGCCACACCGCCACGAAGTAAGCCGCCGATAGAGCCACAGCAATCGTGTTCTGTAGCCGGGTATGTCTCCTCAACCGAATGTCCTCTATTCCGTAGGTCTGCTTTTCGAACCACGCCCAGGGCGTGGTCTCCTCAATCTGCCAGTCCCGCCGATGGCGGGATAGGCCTCAACAACGAAAAACAGCGATTTCCGGATGGGTTTGACCTCAAGATTGCTCAACAGCATCAGTCCCGCCACGGCCGGGATGCCTGCGAAGCCCTTGACGACCACTAAAAACAGTTGTTGCTTCCTGCCGGGGAATCTGACTCTCCGAAAGCCAAACTCGATGGTCTGAGGCTTCTCTCCCCCACTTTCCTCTCTGACAATCGTCTCGGCATAAAGCATCCTGGTGGAAGACGAGAGCTCGCAGACGATGACGGGGTGAGCGAGATATATGACGTTCCGGTCTCCCTTCAGCCGGATGATGAACCACGGTGGTGGCGTGGTCAAGGAGGGGAATCAGCAGCTCTCCTCGGTCGCCCCCTCGGTCCATCACCCACACGCCCCGATCCCCACTGCTTTTCCGGAGACGCTCCACCGCCTTCCCCGCCTGGGGCGGGACTCGTTCTCGCTGATGAAGCCAGGGGCATTCTGCGAGTATGGCGCCTTGGCGCCACTCGTACAGGGGGATAATCTTCCCCTTCTCCACTTCCGCCCCGATGACTTTCATCGTCCAGTACCCTTTCCTTATCTTGTCCTCGCTGCCGTCCCGTACATCTGCTAAGCGCTCCATCTTCTTCGCGTACTTCTTGGTCACATCCGAGATGTCGGCAATCAAAAGGGTGTCCCTCTTCACGTGACCGTAACCATCCTCTATCAAGTTCTGCGTCAGCTTCTCCTCCAGACCTTCCTTCCCCAATTGTCCCG